>ERZ842401.123-NODE-123-length-98552-cov-6.102551_pt1 | contig 98552 bp, 74 predicted proteins | sample MGYA00521270_ERZ842401 | MGnify/ENA primary metagenome ERZ842401 (study PRJEB31892, sample SAMEA3878208) | bioreactor metagenome | biome: Moose rumen | place: Sweden | collected 2011-10 | study: EMG produced TPA metagenomics assembly of the PRJEB12797 data set... | reverse complement strand
CCATCTTGACATCCTTGGAATGAACCTTAACAATTTCTACACGCCCTTTTAAGTCCGGCTTATCGACAATAATTCTTCTATCAAAACGTCCGGGACGAAGAAGTGCTTTATCAAGAATCTCCGGTCTGTTAGTAGCGCCAAGTATTAGAACGCCCTTACTCGAGTCAAAACCATCCATTTCAGAAAGGAGCTGGTTAAGAGTTTGCTCTCTTTCTTCATTGCCACCTCCAAATTTGGAATCACGGCTTCTTCCTATTGCATCTATCTCGTCAATGAAAATGATACACGGAGCATTTTTATTGGCTTCATTAAAGAGGTCACGCACACGGCTTGCACCCACGCCCACATACAACTCTATAAAGTCAGAACCTGCGAGTGAATAAAATGGAACATGCGCTTCTCCGGCAACAGCCTTAGCAAGAAGAGTCTTACCTGTTCCGGGAGGTCCTACAAGAAGAGCACCCTTTGGAAGCTTAGCTCCGATCTTAGCATATTTGCCCGGATTATGGAGGAAGTCAACAACCTCGACCAAGGATTCCTTGGCTTCATCTTCACCTGCAACATCCTTAAAGGTTACTCCGGTTTCTTTTTGTACATATACTTTCGCATTAGACTTGCCAACATTGAAGATACCACCTGCTCCCTTAGACATACGTCTAAAGAGGAATCCCAGAAGTATCCATAAAATCACGATTGGAAGTACATACGACAATATCAGAGATATAACGTAGTTCCTTGAATCCGGCACGGTTGATGTATACTCTATTCCGGCATCTTCAAGTTTCTGTTGAAGTTCAAGATCTGTCACTATTCCTGTATAGAACTTCGTCTCACGTGTAGCAGTTTCTTCATTGCTTGAATCCTTGTTATAAGCAATTATCCCATCTTCATTGGGAGTAATAGTAATCTTATCAGATTCGATTACAACAGAATCAATCTGACCATTCTCAAGCATTGATATAAACTGATCATATCTTATTTCGATAGTAGACGCTGAACTTAGGGCGTTAGTAAAATAAGATATCACAAACATACAAACAAGCGCCGCAACAAGAAGCATTAAGAGGCTTTGTCTGTTGTTGGATGAATTACTTCCATTTTGTGGGCCTCGTTCATTATTATTTTCATTATCCATCAAGGTTATTTCCTCTCTCCTAATATAGTCATCCGGTGTGCCAACTTTCTCGTTTTTAATCTAATTACAAATAAGTCGGCACATCAATCCTTCACCTTATTGCATTATAAAATTAAATCAATGTCAATGCAATGAAAGCATTCTTTTCAAATTCTTAAAGTTCAATAAATTGTACAAAGTTCCATAACTTTTTTGCCCTCTTTAAGATATGAATGTGTAGTCTTAGTACTTTTGCTTTCTGGCAAGTAAATACTTATAATATGATTTCAAAAGGCACTTTTGAATCCTTTTTTATAATATAGCCAACAAACATAAGTTAAATCTGATGACGTACAACTCCGTATTCATCGTTGCTTCTCCAATAAGGACATTTCTTGGTACGTCTCGTAAGAAAATGGTACATTTCATCCTCATCTAAGCTTACGCTGCAACTATAAGACTCGTCATCTTCGTCGTATTCATAATATGCGCATGTATCGCAATCCATAGTCAAACCTCCATTACTGCCAACTGCCCAAAAACTTGTACACTTCAAATTTCAGAAATTCATAGCCTCATAATATTTATCAGCAAAAGATTCATCCTCAGAGAGCTCTAATTCTTTAGCACTTTTTGCTATAAGACAGAGCGCTTCCTGCGCTATTTGACTGCCATAACGAGCTTCTATGCACAAATACCTTGCTGTCCCTTTTAGTGCTGTATTCCCTGCAAAATATATATTACTACTATCGCCTACTATTTTATCCGGAATCATCTTAAGATTTTTGATCCTTTCGATAGAAAGGCTTGTTCCAAATCCGCCTGCTATTATAACATGAGGATTTTTTTCTTGATACCGAGGCTTTTCGTCTTCTGTATATGATATCTTATCATCATATGATTGCTGCTTTATCTTTTCATATATTGTATCAAGTCCTACACTTATTGCTGCCTTAGCCATCTGCACCTGCCTGACATCTTCTTGTGTTATTACAATCTCCTTTCCGTCTTCTGCCTTGCAAATGGGATATCCGTTATCAAAATACTCTTTTGCCAAAAGTCCTGTTTTGTCTACAATTCCTTCTTTCACAAGAGCATTTACAATTTCAAGAACCCCCGTTCCGCATATTCCTATTGGCGCTTTATTAGCAATCGTAGAAAATGACAGCTCTCCATTTTCAAATTCTGCCCTCGCTATTGCACCCGGTATTCCCGGAACGCCGCACCTTATCCCGCCACCTTCAAATACCGGGCCGGCAGCTGTAGATGTTACCCAGATCTGATCTTTATACCCCGCTACCATTTCGCCATTTGTTCCCAGATCCAGAAAAATAAACCTTCTATCCTTTTTCCAGGGGCGCTCTGCATATAGTCCTGACAAAATATCTGCGCCAACAAATGCAGTAAATCCGGGAAGTATAGTTACTGGTATTTCTTCCAATTCTTCTTTTAAGGGTTCATTATCTAATAGGTTTAAAAGATCACCTACTTTAATATTCTCAATTGCTACGCTAATCGGTGTATATGGATAAATCCCCAAAGCACTGCATTTATAACCCCTTAGAAGATGCAGCATTGTAGTATTGCCGGCAACTGCGACCTTCTTTATCTGCGATATACTGCAATCAGCTTTTGCAAGGAGTTCTTGTATAAGAGCTTTTATATCTGTCTGTACAATTTCCTGCAGCTTTTTCCCTTCTTTTGTTGAGGCTTTGATTCTTGATATTACATCTGCTCCATAGCTTCTCTGATGATTGATGCCTGTTACGGTTGCGATAATTTTTTGGCAATAATCATCTTCATCCTTTTCCAAAAAAGACGTTTTAAAGTTTTCGCTTTGAAAAGTTTTATTGGCTGAATCGTTTTGGACAACTTCGCTTCTTATATATGCTTCATCAGGTTCAAGCTCTACCAGTGCCAATGCAAGCGTTGTTGTTCCTATATCTATTCCGATTCCGTATTTTTTAGTTTTAACGGCTTTGCTGCATTTGAGATTACTCTCCTTAGCTTCTATTTTGTCAAGGTTGTAAATCGGTATACATACACTAGTAGCATCTGATAATATGTACATGCATGCAAGGCGATATCCCTTAGCTATATCTTCCGAAGAAATATGGCGCATATCCGTTGAGGTTATTTTTGCTGTTTTATTTAAAATCCTTACCTTGCATTTACCGCATTTTCCCAAACCAAAGCAGGAATTATCAATCGCTATATCATTCTCTCTAAGAAGATCAAGTAGCCTTTTTCCTTTTTTCGTCTTTAATATAATCGGCTTAGAATCCGGAGTTTTATTATAAACCTTTACTTCAATTTCTCTATTTGACTTCATTTAAAACCTGCTTCTTAACTATAAACTATATAGATTCCCGTGTTCTGACTCGTTCATATTTAACCACTTAAGCTTAGCACTTACCAAACCGGCATTCTCAAAAAGGAGCAGATAATAATCTGCTCCCTCATCCTCCGCTAATAAAATATGTTCCCAATTTAAAAGCTTTCCCATGTCCTCTTTTAACCGACAGCTAAAAACTTAGACCTTGCAACACTTCTAAGCTTATAAAACCTGCGCTGCATCATTCATCATCTTTGACCAAAGTCTTCATATAGCTGTAAATGGACATTCCATATTCATCAATAAAATGAGTCTGAAGATTAGTCTGCGACATCGCAAAACGATCTGCCATATCTCTGAGTGAATAGTCATCTAAATGTTCTTTCAAATAATCTTGCATCTCTTTAAGGTTATTACTGGTTACATAAGTCATTTCTTCACTCATAAGATACCTCCCTCTAAAAAATTCTCAACTGACAGCCGGAACTTACATATTTTGAAAGCGGATATATAACCTGTATCTTTTGGAAAAAACGAATGTATAAACATCCAGACATTTAGAACTTTCTTAATATTATTGTACGTTACATGCCCCTTGTGCGCAACAACTTTTCGTACAATATTAAGCGATTTCATATACAACTCAAACTGTCTGCGCCTGTATAACATCAAAGGGGTTGTGCCTGTTTGGCAAGTGCGAAATTTGGGTATATAACATAAGGATTAAAAAATGATTTAAAAATTTTCAAAAAACACTTGCACTTTATGTTAGCATATGCTAATATAACAATTGTTAGCGATGGCTAACGTTCTAACGTTGCCAATAGCCCATGCCAGGGCACGGATCTTGCCAATCCGTATCGCCAACAAACATAGTCTGTAAATCTCCTACCTGAAACCCACCGTACTTGCCATACGGTGGGTTTTCTATTTTCTGTTTCAAAATTCACGTATTTCTTTGTCTTCGCTATCCACTTCCCGATCATTGTGAACGTCTCTTTCGATTCAATAACTCAAACTTCGCACTTGCCAGACTGGCGCAAAGTTTGAGTCAATAATATTTAGCCTGGAAATAGCTTCTAGTGTACTGGCCCATTCATATTTAATCAAATATGAACGAGTCAGAACACTAGCTTAAGTGAAATTTTATATCAGATTTTTTACTTTAAAACTTTTAATTTTACAGTATTATCATCCTTATTTTGCTTAGTTTACAGAAATTTATCTTTTTATCATTAAAATGATTGACAATTTCTGTCAAAACTGTTATATTAAAATTACTTAATACAGATGGGAAAGACATTAGCAGAGAAAATGTGGCATACGCTTCACAGGGACCTGCAATAAAGATGTTAGGTTGTATCTTCCGATTCATGGAAGGGTGGCTTTAGCTTCACCTAGATAGGGAATCGGGTAGGATGTCAAGAAAAGGTGGTGTGACTGCTGGATCGAATGACTGGCGACCGGGAAGATATGATCCCCATTTTCGGAGATTAAGTAATAACAAAAGAGACGACGATGGTCGTCTCTTTTGTTATTACAACGTCTCATCAAGATTGCAGATTGTTCTGATATCATCACCGTGAAATATTTAATTTAACTCAAACTTCGCACTTGCCAGTCTGGCAAGTGCAAAGTTTGAGTAATTTAAAGTAATTCTATGGAGAATTTTAATGACAAAATCCTATGAATTTGGAGACCCTTGCTCTAACATTGTACTTATACACCCCACCTCTGAAAACGAACTTGAAGGGCTCGAAAATGAGTTTTTGGAAATCACAAAAAGATGCGATGTGAAATTTCGCCTGATTGCTGCCGGTATAGATAACTGGAACAGCGAGCTTTCTCCATGGAAAGCACCATCAGTATTTGGCAAAGAGCCTTTCGGAAACGGTGCATCCAAAACGCTTTCATCGCTCCTAGCGCTATGCAGTGACAAAAATAAGACTTATTATATTGGTGGTTACTCTCTTGCCGGTCTTTTCTCTTTATGGTCAGCATATCAAACTGATATTTTCAAAGGTATAGCGGCAGTTTCTCCATCTATGTGGTTTCCGGGAATTATAGAATATATGCAAGATAACCAGATCAAAACCGATACTGTCTACCTAAGTCTCGGAGACAAGGAAGAGAAGACTCGCAATCCCATCATGGCAACTGTAGGTGATAGAATACGAATAGCAAATGAATTACTTAACAAGCGCAATGTTAACAGCTTTCTTGAATGGAACGAGGGTAATCACTTCAAGGATGCTGACCTTCGAATGGCAAAAGGTTTTGCATGGCTTTTAAACGCCTAACTCAGACTACCATGAGATTGGGGCACTTTTACAGTGCCATCTATTTGCGGTGAACACCCCACATCCCGGCTGGAGCATCCGCCGTTTTCGATGTGGGAAGTTTGATATGCAAATCTCACCTTAATAACTCTGTATATGCATATATAAGCGGTCCAACACCTTTCGCCTCATTCTCAACTACAGGTTCTGAAAAATAATACTCAAGTGAACCATCTCTATGTTCAGCACCGCCAAGCCCTGATACAAGACAGATTCCACCAAGCTTCGGAGTGCCATCTTCATTTCTTCCAAGATATTTATCTGTTATACCATCAAATGCTTTTATGCCATAATCCCTGAATTTTTCATCTATATAGCCAAGTCTTGTTCCTTTGAGTATTGCATAGGAGATAAGGGCCGTACCTGAGGTTTCAAGATAATTCCTATTATCATCAGGAAGATTTACAATATCGTAGAACATTCCACTCTCATCCTGATACTTTATTAAAGCTTCTACAAGTTCTGACAAAAGAGAATTAAGATATTTTTGCTCATTTTTTTGTACATCCCCTGCTGCCTCACATACATCAACCAATGCTGCAGCATACCAGCCAAGCGCTCTAAGCCAGAAATTAGGACTGCACCCTGTATCCTTATTGGCCCAATACATTTCCTTGCTCTCATCATAGCCATGATAATAGAGACCTGTTGTGACATCTTTCATGTGTTTTTCGACATTGTGAAACTGATTGAAGCTATCAAGGCATCCATCAATAGAACCATATCTTCTCTCGTATTCCATGTAAAATGGCTGCGCCATATATAGACCATCAAGCCATACCTGATTTGGATAAATTTTTTTGTGCCAAAAATTTCCCTCCTTAGTACGAGGCATTGTCTTAAGCTGCGCTCTCACTGTATCCATGGCTCTGCGATACTTTTCTTTACCGGTAAGATCATATAATTTAAAAAAGCATGTAGCACTATTAATGTTGTCAAGATTATATTCCGATACATCATAGGTTTTAATAGAGCCATCTTCATTTACAAACCATCCAAGGAAACGATCTGCAAAATCAAGATATTTCTTGTCTCCATTAATGTCATAGAGATTCAAAAGACTCGTGATCATGCATCCATCTATATAATTCCATTTATTAGGCTTGCCGCTTAATATCTTCTCTATATTCCACATAGGATGCTCTGCATCTGACTTTGCCATAAGCATATCCACATATTCATTAAGCATCTTGATTGTTTCGTTTCTATCCATAGCATCTCCCTATAAGCCTTCCAAAAACATTTTTCACAAAAACAAAAGTAACCGCTTACAATATCTACTTGCTCATATCTTTGCAATAAATCTTGTAAGCAGTTACTATAATACCATATCAATTTAATTATTGGTACTCTGACAGTACAATACTTCCTTTTTGAATTGTCTTTTGAACATCTATAATCCTTTGATTTGAGGAGCCCCTAAATCTTAACATCATATCTTTTTTTGAAAGTACAAATTCTCCGTCCACCAGAACATCCGTCATCGACAGTATCGGATCCGTGTCTTTGCTATGACATCTTTTGTTAGATTCATCCGTTAATTCTTCCCACGTATAACCGGAATATATCCACACCGTTGCCTTCGGAACCTCTTTTTTTAGCCTTGTCAAAAAAACTCTAAGGCATTCCTGGTTTGATATTTCCATTGGTTCTCCACCTAGGACTGTAATTCCTGCAATATATGAAGGTTTAAGCGATTCGATGATATCATCCTCTACTTCTCTTGTAAACTTAAGTCCATAATTAAAATCCCAGGTCATCTCATTAAAACAACCCTTACAATGGTGAGTGCACCCTGATACGAAAAGAGAAGTTCTGCAGCCAATTCCATTGGCTACATCATTTTTTATTATTTGTCCGTAGTTCATCACTTGCCTCCAATTATATTGCCAGCATTTCTTTCTAAAATAATCCACATCAAGGAATCAATTCTCTCCTATACGTACATGAGGCCGGATTATTCATCCGGCCTCACGCTCCCCATACCGCTGTTTCCATACCGAGCATAACAGCAACCCACTTTTCTGGAAATAAGCTTTTTAATTTTGCTGTGAACCCTCTTTTTGGTACTTTTGATTATATAAATTTCCCGCTACCCATTTATGTGCTTCTATGCTTTGCAAGGCTTAGGCACTTATGGGTTTGACATACAAACAGTACCTTTTATTCACAGCATCTGCGGTTTAAACACCAACTGTTTCTACCTCTTTGATTTCTTCTTTACTTACAGTCTCAGGAACAAGTGTTTCATTCGATACATGAAGAACTCTTTCTTTGATTTCCTGGGTACGTCCTTGATTCCAGAACTGAGTTCCTATGTAGCCACATGTACGCCTGGCTACATTCATTTTGTCCTGATCTGTATTGCCGCAGTTCGGACACTCCCATATAAGTTTTCCGTCCTCATCGGTTACAATCTGAATCTCTCCCGTATAACCGCAGCACTGACAGTAGTCAGACTTGGTGTTCAGTTCAGCATACATGATATTATCATATATGTATTGCATGATAGAAAGAACTGCATCGATATTGTCCATCATATTCGGAACTTCTACGTAACTGATAGCGCCTCCCGGCGAAAGAGCCTGAAACTGCGACTCAAACTTAAGTTTTGAGAATGCATCTATCTTCTCTGATACATGTACATGATAACTATTGGTTATGTAATTCTTGTCTGTAACATCCGGAATAATTCCAAATCTCTTCTGCAAGCACTTGGCAAATTTATATGTTGTAGATTCAAGTGGGGTTCCATATAAGGAGAATGCTATATTTGTCTCCTCTTTCCACTTGGTACACTTATCATTTAGGAACTGCATTACTTTAAGCGCGAACTCTTTGCCTTCTTCGTCTGTATGTGATACACCCTTCATATACTTGGTGCATTCATAAAGTCCCGCATAGCCAAGACTTATAGTTGAATAGTTGTTAAAAAGAAGCTTATCGATTGTCTCGCCCTTCTTAAGCCTTGCAAGAGCACCAAACTGCCAGAGTATTGGAGCTACATCAGACGGCGTACCAAGAAGCCTATTGTGTCTGCACATAAGAGCTTTATAGCAAAGCTCTGTTCTTTCTTCCATAAGCTGCCAGAACTTATCTTCATCCTGACCTGATGAACATGCGACATCAACAAGGTTGATAGTTACAACACCCTGGTTAAAGCGCCCGTAATACTTATGACTCTTGTCTTTTCCAAGGCCTTCCTTGTCAGGTGTAAGGAAAGATCTACATCCCATGCAAGGATATACATCTCCGTTCTTGTATTCGCGCATCTTCTTGGCTGAGATGTAATCCGGAACCATACGCTTAGCTGTGCACTTTGCAGCAAGTTTTGTAAGATACCAATACTTTGAATCAGGTGTTATATTGTCTTCGTCAAGAACATAAATCAGCTTAGGGAATGCCGGGGTGATATATACGCCCTTTTCATTCTTAACGCCCTGTATACGCTGCTTAAGCATCTCTTCAATTACAGCTGCAAGATCATCACGAAGCTGGCCTTTGGGCACTTCATCAAGATACATGAATACTGTAATAAATGGAGCCTGTCCGTTAGTAGTCATAAGAGTGATTACCTGATACTGGATTTCCTGTACTCCATCTTTGATTTCCTTGCGAACGCGCATCTCTGCTATTTCATCAATCTTCTCATCTGTAGCTTCAATGCCTGCCTGTTCAAGTTCCATCCTAACCTGTTTGCGGAACTTCTGACGACTTACATCTACAAAAGGTACAAGATGTGACAATGTAATAGACTGTCCGCCATACTGTGAGCTTGCAATCTGCGCAATAGCCTGGGTTGCTATATTACATGCAGTCGAAAAGCTCTTCGGAGGCTCAATAAGAGTCTCAGAAATAACCGTTCCGTTCTGAAGCATATCATCAAGATTAACAAGACAGCAATTATGCATATGTTGTGCAAAATAATCCGAATCATGGAAATGGATTATACCTTCTTCGTGAGCTTTCACAACTTCAGGCGGAAGCAAAAATCTTCTTGTAATATCACGGCTCACTTCGCCTGCCATATAATCACGCTGCACACTGTTAACAGTTGGATTTTTGTTGGAATTCTCCTGTTTGACCTCTTCGTTATTACATTCTATAAGAGACATAATCTTATCGTCAGTTGTATTGGACTTACGCATAAGAGCATGTTGATAACGATAGGTTATATACTTACGGGCAACATCATTGCTGCCTGCATCCATAAGCGCATTCTCTACAAGATCCTGAATCTCTTCTACATTGGCAGCACGGGTTAGATTATTACACTTTGCTTCTACTGCCTCTTCAATATGGATTATATCTTCATCCGAAAGACGCTTATCTTCTGTTACCGTGAGATTGGCCTTCTTAATAGCAGCAATAATCTTGCCGCCGTCAAATGTCACCTCTTCGCCACTTCTCTTAATGATTTTCATTGAGCCCCTCCTGACCAGATTTTACACAGCACACCAACCACATCAGTCCCTACGCGGTTCCCAAAACACCCGCCTGATAATATATGCTGAAATATTTGTTAGGAAAAAAACGTTATTGAATAACTTTGGAAAATATATGTAAAACTATCGTGAATGGATATTTAATTACCATATATTGTGTTCATGTGTTTATGTTAATACAAAATGTTGTTGTTTTCAAGTAGTTAATAGAACTTTACTTAGTGTAAAAATAAACAAAATTATGTTCATATAATCGCAATATATAAAGCCTTCAAAGCTCGCGAACCGCTTCCAGTCTGTCATGCATGCGAAGCACATGATTTAGTAGATTTTTTTCGGTTATCAGATTACCAGATACAAAATATTGTGTTTCTATATCATGAAGCATATGATTTGTATCCGTAAAAGAAGCTCTTCCCTTACCTTCTTTGTCATAGCAAAGTCCGCACACACCCGCAAGGTGCCTTATAGTGCCGACATTCCCATCTACAAGGAGTATATCCTTGCCAAAAGCCTTTTTATATGCAGGTTTGAAATAATTAAAATGAGTACAGCCCAGTACCAAAGCCTGATATTTGGAAAGATCAAAAGATGCGAACTGTTCATGTATATACTCATCTACATCCGGTCCCTCAAACTGCTCATTTTCTGCAAAAGTCACAAGATGAGGCATAGCAAGAAGATCTACTCTGTGATCCTCATCAACTTTTTCTAAAAGGTGCGAAAGCTTCTTTTCCCTGATAGTTACGGGAGTTGCAATAACAAGAATCCTTTTTTGGGCAGAGGTCTCTTCTACTGCAGGCTTAACAGCCGGTTCCATTCCCAAAATTGGCAAATCGAACTCATCACGAAGAGTCTTAACAGCAACTGCTGTTGCCGTATTGCAGGCAATTACAATCGCCTCCGCTCCCTTGTCTATGAGAAATCTTGTGATGTTCCTTGTATACTCTTTGATCTGCTCGGAAGTCTTGAGTCCATACGGTACATGGTCAAGGTCAGCATAAAAAAGATATTCTGCCCCGCTAAGTCTATGGTACGCTTCATGTAGTACCGATAGCCCTCCAAAACCCGAATCGAATATTCCTATCTTCATAAATCCACACTCTTTTTGGGTAAAAAAGCTCTTTTAAAGCAAATGTCCATGCTTTTTACAAAGAAACGGAGGCAGTTGCTGCTGCCTCCCTCGCTGTCCTAATTAATAATATTCTAATCATGATTTTGTGACAATGTATAAAAGTGCTGAAATGTTATTCTGATTAATAGAATGCCGCTATAGCCGAATTTATACTTTTATAACGATAAACAACCACCAAAAGCATAAACGTTTTTTCGTTTAGATTATCTTTTTATTGTAGTTTTGCCGATTTTAATATAAGTTCCTTACTTGGTTTCTGTAATGTAGTCTTTGGAGCAGTAGTAATACTGTCCCTCATAATAAACCTTGGCCCAGCCATTCTCTTCGCCAACGAGTATAAGTTTTGTTCCTGACGTAACCGTCATCGCGACATTATCCTGTGTCTTTTCCGGAGATGTTCTGAGATTAAGATCATTTGTTGTGTAAACCGTCGTTCCTGATACATCTCCATCTTCTGATGTTGTGTCTGTATAAGCATAGTCATCGCTAACGTCTGATTCATTGGCAGGGTCATTGAACTTGCCATATATAATCGCAGCGAAAATTATGATAATAAGTCCTGCTGTAATGGCAGCGAGAATCTTGGTGATGATGGGCATTTTGTCATCAACATCCTCACTTTCCTCTTCATATTCCTCAAAATCAGCCTGATCCCGGTATATTTCATCTGAATAGTCATACTGATATTTGTTATTATTATCGCTTCTTACGTATGCACCTTTATATTGATCTTGCTGCCCATCGTCATATTGATTTCTATCATAAAAATTCTGATCATAGTCGTTTTGATCATAGCCATCATAGCTTCCTTGGTCATACATATCCTGTCCGTCATTTTGGATGTCGCCTGTATACCCTCTATTATATTGATCTTCTCTTTGATTACTTAATTCCTTGCGCACTTCATCAGACAAGTTTTGATCAAAGAAAGTCTCCTGATGAGCCCTGATATACTCCTGTTTTTCTTCTGAAGAAAGGAAATTCATTGGATCCTCAATCTGAATATCGTCAGGATTCATCTCATCAGGTCTTATATAAGGCGTACGAAGCTGCGGAGGTTTTTGAGGTGACAAGGTCTTGCCGCTTTCGGATGCATTTTCTTTCTTTTTAAAATCATTGATATTAAGAATTTTATCTGACATAGCGTATCCTCCCCCGACACTTTATCTGCTGACTATATACTTGCAGATAGGATTGCCCATAGCCGAGAACTTTTCTTCATATTCTGTCATGACGTTCCCCTCATTCATAGCAGAATCATGGTGCAAATCATGTGTTACCTTATCAAGATGCCATCCGGCCGGTTCAACCTCTTCAAGTGCAAATGCAAACAGCTCTGTATTATCTGTCTTGAACTCAACAACTCCGTCTTTTTTAAGAATTTCATCATATCTTTTTAGGAATTCTCTCGACGGAAGACGCCTTTTGGCATGCCGGTCCTTGGGCCATGGATCCGAAAAATTAAGGTATATTCTGTCGATTTCACCCTTGTCAAAAACTTCAGTCAGAATCTCTGCTTCCATTCGGATGAAACGGATATTGGGAAGCATAAGTTCTTCCTGCTTTTGCAGGCCTCTTAGCATCACGCTTGAATATTTCTCGATTCCGATGTAATTGATATCCGGATTCATACTTGCAAGAGTCATTATGAAACGCCCCTTGCCCATTCCAACTTCAATCCTTATAGGGTTGTCGTTACCAAAAACCTCATTCCACTTTCCTTTATATTTTTCCGGCTCCTTTATGGACCATTCATTTTCGGCTATTTTTTCACGTGCGCCGGGTATGTTTCTAAGTCGCATAATTATCACATTTCCTTACTATATATGTGTTACAATACTTTCAAACTCATCCACTATTATGTATAATTTTACTAGTATATGTCAAACTTATTTGTAATACAATTGATTGTGCATTTCTTAGCAGTTTTTAGCCAAATACATACGATTACGCAAACGAAAGGTCAGATTGGCAATGTATTCTGATTTTTATAATTATAAAAAAAAGCATAATAACAAAGCTCTACTTCTTCGTATAAATGCCCTTTTGGCATCTTTATTACTTACATTTATGTCTCTTAAATTCACTTCATATGCAGCAACTGATTATACTGCTGCAATGGAAGAACGAAAGAAGCTCGAGATTCAATCCAACAACACCGCTAACTGGCCGGAAGGGCCGGCCATAGGAGCAGAAGCAGCTATTCTTCTAGAGGTCAATACCGGCACGATTCTGTACGCCAAAAACATTGATGAAGAGCTCTATCCTGCCAGTACAACTAAGATTCTCACCTGTCTTCTTGCTGCTGAAAATGGGGATCTGAATGATATGGTTACTTTTTCCTATAATGCTGTGCATTCTGTTCCAAGTGACGGTTCTAATATAGGAATAGACGCAGGTGAGTCTATGACACTTGAAGAGTGTCTCTATGGAATTATGGTAGGCTCAGCCAATGAGTGTGCCAATGCTGTTGCCGAATACGTCTCCGGTTCTATCGATGAATTTGCCAATCTTATGAACCAAAGAGCCACAGAGCTTGGATGCACTCATACTCATTTTGTAAATGCCAATGGTCTTTTTGATGAAAATCACTATACCAGCGCTCATGACCTTGCGCTTATTGCTAAGGCTTTTTTCTCAAATGAGCTTCTTTCAAGCATTGGAAACACAGCCAGATATCACTTCACTGCAACTGCTACCCAGCCGGACGACTTCTATATAACCAATAAACACAAACTGATAAATGGCGAAATTGCCTATGATGGTATACTCGGCGGCAAAACCGGATATACCGACGAAGCAAGAGAGACACTTGTAACCTGCGCCCAGAAAAACGGCATGAAGCTTGTATGTGTAATTCTCAAGGAAGAATCTCCATATCAGTTCACTGATACAACCACGCTTTTTGATTATGGCTTCAACAACTTCAAGCTTACATGTATTGCTGACAATGATTCTTATTACATTCCTGAAGACACAAGCTTTTTTTCTTCAGAAAATGATGCATTTGGATATTCCGGTAATGTTCTAAAATGGAATAGTGATGATAATATCATTCTTCCTATTAATGCGTCTATAGACGATTGCACCAGTGAAGTTTCATATGATGTATCCGATCAGATCGATGGAACGCTTGCAATCGTAAACTACTCATATAACGGCGTAAGTGTAGGATCGGCAAGAATATTAAAAAGCACAACGTCAAGTTCATTCTCATTTTCCAGTACTTCGCTGGAAAATGCAATTGCATCAAATCAATCAATCTATGTTAATGTGAAGCTAATAATAATCATTATATCCAGCATCGCCGGATGCGCTATTATCATCTTGAATCTATCCGCTTTTATAAGATCGCTTCACTACGCTGGCAATGATCCAAAAGAAAGAAAACGATATAAGCGCAGGCAGAAGATGTTGAAGGAACATAAGCTTACTTATAAAAAGTCCTTCAAAAAAAGAAAATAATCTTATCTTGATTATTGCTGTTTTTTCTTTTCGGCATTGTTTCTTAGACGTTTTGAATGAGCCTTTGCTTTAAGCTGCTTTTGTCTTATATCCTGTACACCATCAGCATCTACAAACTTACTGGTCTTAACAGCATAGTATCCACCATCTTCAGCTTTTTTTACTCGAATCTTAGACTTCATAAAGCCATGTTTTTGGCAACTTGATAACGCATAATAGTGCTTGCCGTTAGGAGTAAACCACCTTATCTTACGACGAAGATTCTTGTGACACAGATAGCATCTTGTGCTTATAACTTCCGGATCCTTCAAAAGTTCTTCTTTTTCAGCGAACTCTCTTGATATATACTTGGCGTAATTATCAAATACTATATGGATCTCCTGACGCTTGTCCTTAGGTGTTACATAGTTATCAAAAGAAACATAGCGAAGGAATTTGTCAGGAATAGCCTGGAAAATCTCTGCTGTATATCTGGCATCTGAAAGTGCTCTATGAAAAGCCTTATCTTTTTCAAGTTCGAGAAAATCTATTCCATATTCGAGGGAACGACGGGATTTACCATCTTCAAACGCAAGCGAAAAAAGCTTTTGAACATCAATAAATTCAATTGGTCCATCAGAAATAGGTTCAAGGTTATAATAATCCATATTGCGCTGAAGCTCAGGAAGATCCAGTGTTCCCCAACTGCAGAATACAGGATCTTCTCCGCACCATTCAAGGAAATCCGCTATCACCGTTGTAAATGGATCCGCATCTTTAAGATCATCCATCGAAAGATGTATGATCTTGCCTGTGATCTGATGCATGGTCTTGTAGACCTTGGGACTTATTAGCCTTGAAAATGTACCGGTCTGTATTCGGTCTTCACTTAGTCTTACTGCACCTATTTCAATTATTTCGAAAGGAAGCTCTTTGAGCTCCTGCTCTCTTACACTCTCTCCTTGATTCCACTCAAGGTCAAAAACTATATAATTCGACATAAAATATTTTCCTCATTCAATATCATACATTATACCTTGACCTATAAGCATATGACAAATATCATTCTTTCAATCAAGCTAATATGCGTAAACATCCGCAGGAGTAGTATTTGACTCAAATTTCCTACTTACCAAACTGGCGCCACCCCCTTACTGTTATGAAAGTGCAGCAAGTTTATAAAGTATTTCGCGTTCATTGAAGGTATTATTAAATTCAGGGCATGATATCTGAAACTTTATATTCTGGGGTCCGAAACTCGCTACGCTCACACTTGAGTATTTGAATTTTTATAGATTAGGGTATTGACTTTTTCGATTGTGCGCAATATAATTGCATTATAACAAATTGATGCTTTGGCAGAATAATCCGATATATATTTTGCCGTAGATTCATATTCGCGAACAAGTAAGGTCGCAGATAGGAGAACAAAATGGGATTTTATGATTACAGCGTACCAAATACAAAAGGTGAAGAAGTTTCTATGAAAGATTATGAAGGCAAGGTTGTAATGGTTGTTAATACCGCAACAGGATGCGGTTTCACTCCTCAATACGAAGATATTGAGAATATCTACGAAGAGTTCCATGACAAAGGCTTTGACGTTATAGATGTACCCTGCAATCAGTTCGCAGGACAGACCCCCGGAACTGACGATGAGATTCATGAATTCTGCACCCTCAAATACAATACTCAGTTCCCTCAGATGAAGAAATCAGATGTAAACGGTGACAATCAGCTACCTCTTTTTGAATTTCTCAAGAGCCAGAAGGGATTTGAAGGCTTTGGTAAAGGACCTAAAGCTCTTGCAATGAGTGCTATGCTCAAGACAATTGATAAGGATTACAAAAATAATCCAAATATCAAATGGAACTTCACTAAATTTATCGTCGACAGAAAAGGTGAAGTTGTGGCAAGATTCGAACCAACCGCTTCAATGGATGAAGTTAAGAAATGTGTTGAATCTCTGATGTAATATTGAATACGAATTTCTACCCCGCTGCATGCAGCGGGGTTTTGTTATCTCTCAAACAGATTTATAAATTTTCTTTTCCACTTTTTATTGTACGGGTGCTCTCTCATAGAAAGATTGAATCTATTTGACCCTATCATAACTGTCTGCGGATGGGTGAATTCCATAAATCCCCATTTTCCGTGATATGCTCCCATTCCGGAATGGCCGACTCCGTTAAATGGAACTCCTTTTACCATCATATGAAGGCATACTTCATTTATGCAACCTCCACCAAATTGCATCTTCTGCATAGTTTCTTTTGCCCATCTTACATCCTTAGTAAAAATATATAAGGACAAGCCGTGTTCCCTGTCTTCTATCTTATCAATCAGCTCTTGTACATCTTTATCTTCAAACGGAACAATAGGAAGAAGAGGCGAGAACAATTCCTTTTTGACAATTTCCTCTTCAATGTCTACCGGGTATATAATTGTAGGCATATAGCGCTTTGTTTGGGCATCTCCTTCTCCGCCATATATTATCCTATCTCTGTATTGGTTTGCAATTTTCGAACATTTATCAAAAGCAGCATCCGTAATCAGATGCGGATATTCAGCATTTTTCAATGGCTCTTCTGATATTTGATTTGAAAAAGCCTTTTTTAATTCATCGATAAATTCGCTTGCTATCTGTCTTGCAACTGCAATCTGGTTGATATTTATACATATCTGTCCACTGTTTAGGATCTTAAAAAAAGCTATCTTTCTAGCTGCATCCTTTATATCTGCATCTTTCCTAATTATGCACCAATTGCCGCTTTCTCCGCCAAGTTCAAGAGCTGTGGACGTAAGATTTACCGCCGCTTGTTCAAGGACATGTACCCCGATTCTTGGCGATCCGGTATAAAAAATTTTATCAAAACGCTGCGAAAGGCACATATCGGCCACATCATGTCCGCCGTCAATTACGGTTATATACTCCTTTGGAAAGGTTTTTGCAATAATCTTTTGAATAACAGCGGTACATGCAGGAGATTTTGAACTTGCTTTTATAACAGCTGTATTACCACCTGCTATACTTGCCGTTAGAACTCCAAGCGACAGAAGAACCGGAAAATTAAAGGGACTTATGATAAGAGATACACCATACGGCATCTTGTAAACCTTAGTAACAAGGCTTGGAAAACAATGTATTCCGCTAAAATGGTTTTCGGGTTTAGACCATTTCTTTAGGCCTTTTATATTTTCATTTATTTCTAATAATAAACTACCAATATCACAAAAATAGGCTTCAAGAGAATCTCTTCCAAGGTCTTCAAAGAGGGCTTTTTCCAGCTCCTCTTTGTTAGCTATAACCGCTTTTTTTAAAGTTTGAAGCTGCTTTTTTCTAAAACTTATATCCAAAGTTTTACCGGATTTGAAAAAAGCTCTTTGCTTTTCTACTATTTCTCTTATCATTTCTTCGTTATACATAAAGTATACCTACCTTGGACTTGTTAATCGCCGGATGCAAAGTTTTAATATCTGAAACTTCCCACTCGCCAGGCTGGCAAGTGAGAAGTTTTAGTTAATATCTATTATGTACCTTTTCAGCAAAACACATCATATCGCAAACTTCAATCCCTGTTCCATCGTCCAAAACAGCAGTACCACTAAGCTTACCGAACACTTGATGTTGATCGGACACGATGATTTTGTAATCAAGACATGCAGCTCTGTCAAGTACAGGTACAAAATCCATTTCAAATCTATGGTCCGAAGACGTAAACTTCCACGGTTTCATATATGAGTCATCCGGAATGTGGAATTCAATATCATCAAGTTTATGAACTTTTCCATTATAGAAAATCACATTCTCAGTTGCTGCGCTTGTATTTCCAAATCCATAACCAATATTAAAAGAAAATATATTTCCGTTTAAATCCTTATTGCCCGAGCCCCAATGCCAGGTATTATCATATGTCCAGACGCCCCTACCCCAATCAAGAGTTCCAAAAGCTGTATCAGGGTGAAATTCATATTTAACACCGTCAAATTCCATATATCCTGAAGCTCTCATGGAATTAATCTTTTGATTATAATAAAAATGATGCTTTTTATTCCACGGAGTAGCAATCACCATAGTATCCATAGGTGGTTGATCCAGAAAAATATCACATTTAAAAGTTTTACCCATATAGAAATTATCGAAATTGCATACAATATGCCTTTGGCCTTCCAAAACTTCAAATTTCATCTTAAGCCTTTGGTCTTCATAGCTTGTTGTACCGCTTAAAGAAGATGTGGGCAGATGCATTTTTCCCATAGGACATGGAACTAGAACAGTTTCTGTATGTTCCCAAGGAGTATCAGTAAATTTAAGAAGGGATACAGACTGTAACCCGATATATCCATCGTCTGAAATAGTAAAGGCTCCGGCAAATTCATCACAAAGAACAAGATAATAATCCCATTCTTTTATTCTCCACTTAGGAGCCTTTATCATAGACCTGTCATAGGTCTGCAAAAGTTGCCTTGACCATCCCGGCTCAAGGAGCTGACCATTACTATCTAAAAGTGAATGCTTTTGTATAACCTCATGATTTCTTGCCATTTTTATATCTCCCTATTGTTATGCGGTGCAGCCATTTTATCTACTCCGTCCACATATCAGATACGAAATACATAAGAGCTATAAATGTATATACACTGTAGAATATACCATTATCATCGGTACCCTTTTTTAATATTTCTTTTGCTTTTGATTTAATCATTAGTTCAAAACCGTCAAAAAGTTCTGCCCCCTCTGCTCCATCCTGTGATAACTTGCCTCTGATATCAGATTTTATAATAACAGATACAAGTGCGTTGCTTTCATCTGTCATTCCCGGTGTACTGAATACAAGTGGATTTACAGTCTTAATAATATCTTTATCTGTGAGCGTAATTCCGGTTTCTTCTTTGATCTCTCTAACTGCTGCCTTCATCGCAGGAGATTTGATATCTGATAGAAAACAATTTACAGACTTTTCGTTATTATTATCATCATACGAATCTTTTGTCTTGAATTCGGCAGCTTCTATATCCTGTAAATCAATAAGCCCTGCCGGTACGCTCAAGAGGAACTGACCTGTTGGATATCTGTATTCTCTGGATAAGAGAAGTCTTGGCTCATCATATAATTCGTTGTCCACAATTACAATGCAGCTAACCGCATCCGCAGTCATTTTCTTAAACTCACTTATCGATTTAGTATATACTAGCCTATCGGGAGATCTTCTGCTGGCATTAAGATAGTGCTTGCCTTTTTCATATTCATAATCATAAAGGCTTATATATTTGGAAAGATATATTCCATCCACAATATGAAGATTTATAGAAGGATTTATTTCTACCACATCCTCAAATACCTTCCTGATTCTATCTATATAACTGCTTCCATTATGTAGAGAAGATCTCTCTTTAGTCATTTCTCTGCTTGATTCTTTGTCTTTTTCTATATTTGTTTTTTCATCATCAAAAGACTTATTATCTGAACTTAGACAATCTTCTTTTTTTCTGCAGTCTATGATATTGATTACACACTCTTCCATTTGGGATAAAGCATCATATAACGCATCCAGGTTAGTTCCGCAATAGTTTGGAAGATGAAGCTTTGCTTCTAGAAGGTCATATATTTCTTCTTTTTCAAGATTTTCAAGTTCTCTTAAATCAATAGTATATTCCTTCTGCATTCTTATCACCTTTCGTCCTTTTTATATACTTCCTTATTTATAACTTTCTTATTTACTTATAAACTATTCCGTACTCAATCTGTCCATTTGTTACAAGAATTTCGGTAAATGAATCATAATGATCTTCCGTATAATAATATTCTCCTTCTTCAGAGAAAATAAGTCTCTTGGCCCCTCTTGAACTTAGTCCTTTGGTATCTATATCACATTCTGTATAATCACCATCAGGAAGTATCTGTTCATAGTTTCCAAAATGATCTCCGCCGATGACAGCGCCTTCTTTATAATCTTCAACACTGCCTCCTTCCCAGCCAAGCGCCCTTGCCTCTTTTTTGGTTATATAATTTCCCGGTAGCTCTCCATAACTATCAAGATAGATAACTACGCTTTCCAAATCATAATAATATCCATCCTTGTCGATGAGATTAACATCTGACTTTGCTTCACTACTTTGGTTATCTTCTAGGTCATCTACATCCGCGTTATAAGTAGCGCTTATATCCAGCAGAGCCTCATCCGAAGACTTGTCATAAGTTTCATACTGCGAAGAATTATCTAATTGCGATATATCTCTGGCAGTACAACCTGTTGCAAATAAACTTGCAATGGTAAGAACTGCAAAATATTTTTTTAATTTTCTCATATACCATTCTCCAAACCACTCTCGTATATTGTTTGCCAATTATCTGGACTCTAAAATCAATAAAAATGCAACCTATAGCTGCTTTCTGTAGTCCAATTGATTCAAAAACACTATACTGGTATGCTGACCTATTCGTATTTAAGCAAATCAGTACATTAGTCAACGCGGCATTCAATAAAGCTTCCCTGCCCCTTAGTTCCTGTTACAACAAGCTGTTTATCAATTCTTTCCTTTAATTCTCCTACATGTGAGATGATTCCAACAAGTCTGTTGCCTTCAGATAGTGATACAAGTGAATTCATTGCCTGATCCAGCGTTGCATCATCTAGTGACCCAAAACCTTCATCAACGAACATAGTATCTAGTTTAATTCCTCCGGCGCTTCTCTGAATTTCATCGGAAAGCCCAAGTGCAAGCGACAATGATGCCATAAATGACTCTCCGCCTGACAAAGTCCTGACACTTCTCGTTCCGCCATTGTAATGATCGATCACATCAAGCTCCAGTCCCGTCTGAGACTTAAGCCCGCCTTCATCTCTTCTTATAAGTTCATAATGTCCGCCGGACATTGTCATGAATCTTACATTCGCTCTTCCTATTATTCTGTCAAAAAAGCTTCTTTGAATATAGGTTTCAAGCATAATCTTGGCTTTACCGCTTAGATTACCATTGGCAGTCTGAGATATTATCTGTTTATAGCTAAGCTCATGTGAAAGCTTATTTAGTTCATCGCTTAATTTTAGTAGCTTGTTCCTTGTTTCCTTATTAGACTCAACTATATTCTTAAGATCCGATAGTTCATCATTATTTTTATTATATCTTCTACTAATTTCATCCTGCATATCGGAAAGCTCTGAAAGATCTTCTACTTTACCTTTTGCAAGATTTTTGGACAGAACAGCTATCCTACTTTTGAGATCCTGAACTGTTTTCTCAGAATTTCTTACAAGTTCATCAGACTCTTTATATGCTTTATCAATTCCAAGCTTTTTAAGCTCAAGCTTTTTAATAAATGCTTCTGCCTCCTTTTTGGAAGGATAAGCCAATTTATCCTTTAGCTCTTTTTCCCTTTCTTTTTGACTTCTTGTTTCTATTTCAAGGCCTTTTAATGTAATAGCATTTTCATTTTGTTTTTGTAATGCTTCTTTTAATTCCTTTTCAAGTTCCGGAATATCTTCTTTTAGCTTATCTAAAAGCTGCTCATCTTTTACAAGATTATCTATTCTTGAAGTTATTTCTTTTAATTTACTTTTTAGTCTTTCGAATTCAAGATTTAAGTTATCGTAGATGTCCTTTGGTATTTCAAACTTCTCTTTATGACTTTGTATGTACTTTGTGTTTGTAATTATCACATTTACTTTTTCGATATATTCTTTTGAATTTATATCATGTGAATTATTAGTAGTTAAGCTCTCTAGATCAGAACTGTTAATTTCGTTTTTGTCGTCAGTTTTTACTTTATCACTACTATTTAGGGTATATTCCTCATATTCACTTATTTTTGTCTCATCATAGGATGCCAAAAAATCTCTTATTTCATCTACTATCCCATCGAAAAGCTTGTCGACTTCCGCCTTTTTTGCAGATGCCTTATTAGCAGCCTTTTGCATTATATTTCTTTGCTCCTGGGCCTTTTTCATGGCAGCGTCAACATCGCTTTGAAGCGGAACATCTTCCTGAAGCTTTGCAAGGTGAGGGTGTATGGCCGACCCGCAAACAGGACATGCCTCTCCATCTTTGAGAGAGGAGGCAAGTATTCCTGCCTGAGCATTTAGAAAGCTTAAATTTTTGTTATCATAATCCTTTTGAAGATGTGTATATTTATCTGCTTCTTTTGAATATGAGGCTTGGAGCGACTTTAAATCTTCTTTTTCTTTGGGATATGTATTTCGAATTTCTACTACTATATTCTGCAGTATCTTGCCTTTTGACTTCAATCTAAAAAGATATTCATCAGCTTTTACCTTCATTGCCGGAATATCTTTAAGGCTTTCCTGCTTTGCCTTTTGCCCTGCTACTTCTTTTTCAAGGCTATAAATTTTTTCTCTAAGCTTTGTAGATTCGTCCAATAAACCTTTTATCTTTTTATCACCGCTTAAAATATTTTTTTGAATATCACTAAGCGTTGTATAAGCTTCCAGATTTTCTTTTTCGGAAGATATCTGTATTGCCAGAGGTTCGCTTTTTTTGAATTCTTCCAGAGCTTTCTCGTGACTTTTTTGGGCTTCTTCAAGTTCCGGGGTGGCTTTTTCCAGCGCTTTTTTATTTTTTTCAAGAAGGTCTTGTGACTTCTTTTTTTCTGTTGCAATGCCTATATTCTTGCTGAGTTCTGAAAGTTTTTTTCGCAGATTGGTATTTTCTTTGGATAAGAGCTTAAGCCTTTTCTTATCTTCTTTTTCAATTTCGTCAAAAAAAGCTTCGATTTCATCTGTCTTTGAAGCTTCCAAAAGTCTCTTCTTATCCTCAAATTCTTCGCTGGTCTGTATTTGAGAAATATATTCATTTGCTACAGTAGACTTTATTTTATAATCATTCTCCGCTTTAATAGCTTCTCTTTTAAGATTATCCTGAAGCTTCTGATAGCGCCCTGTCATAAAAATCTGTCTGAAGATTTTGGCTCTTTCTGATGTATCTGCCAACAGAAGCTTCATAAAATCGCCCTGCGCAATCATGGCTATTTGAGTGAATTGATCTTTGGAAAGACCTATTATGCTCTCAACATTTTTGGTTACTTCGCTTGTCTTTGTTACAACTTCCTTTCCGTCAGGAAGAATGAGACTGGCATCAGCCTTTTGAATCGTAGTTTTATTACCTCTAAGAGATGGTCTTTCGTACTCGGGATTTCTCCTTACTTTATACTCTTTTCCATGGTATGAAAAAACAAGTTCGACAAAAGTTGGAATGGCCGGATCAGAATATTTACATCTAAACATTCTGGGATCTCGACTACTTCCACTTGGCTCGCCGTAAAGAGCAAAGCATATCGCATCAAAAATCGTTGTTTTACCGGCGCCTGTATCTCCTGTTATAAGATAAACTCCTTTTTCGCCAAGCTTTGTAAAATCTATATTACATTCCCCTTTATAAGGGCCAAATGCTGAAATCGTCAAATTCAAAGGACGCATCACATGCCTCCTTCCCAAAGTTCATCAATTTTGGAATTCACATAACAAGACTCCTCATCTGTAAGAGGTCTGCCATTTTGAATATTATAGAATTCATAGAAAAGGTCAAAAGGGGTCTTTTTTTCTACCTCTTCAGGTATTTCATTGTTATAAACTGCTTTGGTTCTTAAGTTATCGTAATCAAGCTTCATGATATTGGGATATATGCTTCTAAGTCTTCCCAAAACATCAGGGATATCCTCTTCATCCGTAAGAGTTACATGCAGATAGTCATTAACATTTGTATCTATATAATTTTTCTTGGCAGTAAGATCAAGATATGTTCCACGTATCTGTCTCATATCTCTAAGCGGCTCTAATCCTACAAGTTCTATATCTATTTCACCTTTGTTTTTAAAGGTTATAATTGGAACACTCTTATCCTTTGAACATTCCGAAAAAGAGTATTTGAGCATGGTTCCACAATAGCGCACAGTCTCTTTGCCACCGACAGTCTGCGGTGTATGGATATGGCCCAGAGCTACATAGTCGAATTTATCAAAGCTTCTTGCGCTTATCCCGTCAAGGCCTCCAACATTAACATCTTCGGAATCACTTCTGGTGGCTCCCGTTACAAACTGATGCGCCATGATTATATTGCGTTCACTATCTGAAATCTCACATTTATCTATTACATAATCAAGAGCATCCTGATAACTTATGATTTCTGTCTTGTCATCTTCGTCCATATGAGCCCTTACAATCGTCGGCTTCAAGAAAGGGAGCATGTATATATGTAACTTGCCAAAGCTATCTTTAAGATCTATTCTTGGAACATTCCCATCAAAAGTTCCGCCAAAATAAACCCCACTTTTTTGCATAAGTTTCGATCCAAAAGCAAGTCTTTCCTGGGAATCATGATTGCCTGAAGTTATATAAACCGCAATTTTATGATTTGATAATTTAGTGAGAAAAGAATCAAAGAGTGCTACAGATTCTGCCGGCGGAACCGGTCTGTCATAGATATCCCCGCTGATCATAATGCCATCAACAGCTTTTTGACAAGCAATATCTATAAGCTGTTCAAGCATGTATTTTTGATCTTCATATAAATCAAACTCGTATACTTTAATACCCAGATGCAGATCTGACAAATGCATTAGACGCATCTTACCCTCCCAGTTTACATCCATAAACCATTTTACATATCACTACGCCTAACAAAAAGTATAGCGCTGACATATGCCGGCGCTATAGTTTTCAGTTTTCTACAAATCTTTTTTCAAGTTCTTCAAAATCATAAGTATTCTGTTCAAAATCGGCGTCTACCTCTCCGGAAGGATTCTGTGTATAACCATTCTTAATAGCACTTATCATCCATCCGACTATATTATCGATTCGCCCTGATTTTCTGGATATGCTATAGGCATAACGAACTTTCCTCATATCCATTGACGCAGCTTCCAGAATTGCCTTTGCATCGCTTGCGGTAATTTTCTCTGTAAAGAGCTGCTGAAGTTCATCAATAAGTTCGAAAATATCTTTCTTTGGCTCATCCTTAACTTCTTTAGTCTTTTCCTGTCCTACTCTGGAAAGTTTGAAACAGATACTGACAACCTTGCCGCCTCTTCCCATCCTTACAGGCTTATAATCTACGCGAATACTTGACTTTTTATTAAGTTCCTTCTTGGCCCTCTCAAGTGCATACCTTCTAAAGTCCGTATAATTGGACATCTTATTGATGCCACTCTCTTCTGCCTTCTTCTCAATCTTCTCATAGTCAGGAGATTCTTTTTTTAGAGCCTTCGCAATATCTGCATTCTCCTGAGGATCTATTATTCCAAGCATAAGTTTAAGATCTGTCAACTCATAAGTCACTTCATAAGGACCTTCTGAATGACTGATTGCACGCTGATAATCCATTTCTGCCTTTAAAACTTCATATAGCCTGTATGTATATATGCTTGTGAAAGTTAAAGATTCTGACAGATTAAGAACAGTATAATTGTTCTTAAGACCTGTGATATATTTCTTGATCTTACTGTTGTAACGAAGTGTAAGTCTTCCATCGTGAAACGAAACATCAGTTATAACATTCGATGCTTCTATCTTCTGCTCTTCTTTGTCCTTATAGATAATTCGCCAATCAAGGAGAGACGCTTTATTCTTCTGAGGCTCAACAAGTGCAACAATCTGATCATAAAAAGACCCGTTGTTACGTCCGAGCGCTTTACGCAAATATGTTCCGGGTATAATAGCTTCCAGACTTCCATCATCAAGTTCTTTGGCCATCAGTATTCCAATAGCGAAAAGCTTCTGCCCAAGAAGAGTGGATTTACCCTTTGCTGTAATCAGAGTATTGGACTTCTTGTACGTAACATTGCTGAGCATCGCACTGTTTTCAGTATTTTTCGTCTTAGATTCCAATTTTCTCTTACTAACCCCCTATGTCATTCCAATTTAGTCGTTCTTTCAAGTAAAACTTATTATACTCAAAAGCCTCAAAGCCCGCAATAGCATTCCATTTTACTCGTACTTTTAAAATATTCCAAAATAAAGCAGGTCTGATTCCAAAATTCGACAAGACTAAAAAAAAACATTCCAAAATCAAGCATAATTTAACTTTTTTCATTCCAAAATCAACCATATCTAAGTTCAAAAAAAAATTTTCAAAAAATTTTCTACTAAAAAAATCCTCCAAAATTCACCAGATAGAATTCCAGATTTAACAACTATTTATTCCAACATTCACCGGATCTTCACATTGAAAATGTATTCAATAAAAATAAAAGCAATTACATTTTTAGCAATTAAATGATTTTCACTCCATTTTTCACCTTATCAGAAAAAAATTGGAATCATGAATCCAGTTTTTACCACACTTTATCGCTCCAAAATTCCAATTAATTCCATATCTTTATTCCAAAATTCAGCACATCTTCATGTCTTTACTCTCCATATAGGCACCGTTCTATAAATCCATTGATTTTTTATCTCTTTTTGTTCCAAAATCCACCAGCTCTTACTGATTTTTGTTCCAAATCACACCCCAACTTAAGTATTTTTATTCCAAAAAACACCACAATTTAATGCCGAATTATTCCGAATTTAATCATATCTTATGCAAATTATTCCAGAACTGCGCATAACTTCCTTATCTATTTTCCAAAATGCCCCATAAGTTTTATTTCAAAATTCCATTTTTAGCCATAAGTTGACCCAAATTATTCCAAAACAAAGCACAACTTTCTATTTTCTTCAATGCCCTTAAGACCTGTCTAATTCTGGATTCCAGAAGAAAACCCATATTTTCCCGCCACTTACAAAATCTTTTTCCAAAATTCACCAGAACTTACCCTCTCCAAGAGCTTCCAAAACTCACCATTACGTTTTCCCAAATTCAGCAATAATTTTTCCAAAGGAAAACGTCCTTTTTTCCAAAATCGACCATATCTTTATTCTCAAAAGGCTTAAAATAAGCCCTTTAAGTCAAGCTCTAAGAAAAAAAGAAATGTTGTATTAATCTTTAATTAAGCAACAGAAACTCTTTTTCATCCTCAACTTTATAAATAAAATCTGTTTGGCACTTAGGAAAAGGGGGATGGGAAAGCTGAAACTATCGAAAAAGCGAATATAGTGCAAGGCGAAAGATTAAAAAACTTGTGGGCGCGCCGCGCGGTATAAATATACAAAGCGCCGCCCCGGCAAAAATGTTATAATTATGTCATGGAAAATGATAATTCTATTCTGATTGGCCACATCAAGGATTTGGCCGGCAGAGCATACCAAAATGATTACACGACACACACTAATTTCCTGGGGCTATCAGAACTTGCCGCAATATTTGATGAAATAGGCAAGTTAGGCGAATCTGTATCTTACGGAATATATAACGGGGTAAAATTTACATTGTATGGCGGCTACGAGGATTGTGAGAGGAAGGTGATGTGCTTTTTGCCAAGTTATCTGGATGTTGATACGTTTGCAAAAGGCGAAGATGAAAACGGATCAATTGTCGCTTGTATAAAAGTTACTCCTATCAATGCCAAATTTGCTGACAAGCTTACTCATAGAGATTTCCTCGGGAGTTTGATGAACCTTGGAATAGAACGAGATATTATAGGTGATATTCTTGTATCGGAAGATGAACAGTGTGCATATTTATTCGTATTGAAAGACATGGAAGCATTAATATTAAAAGAACTTATTCGCATAAAACACACTTCTGTAAAATGCACTCCTGTTCCTAACAAAGATTGTAATATTACTCCTTCCTTTGATGAAGTTTCCGGTTCGGTAGCATCAAAAAGGCTAGATGCTGTACTTTCATTTGTCTACCATATCTCAAGAAACGAGGCTCAGGAACTTGTATCAAGGCAGCTTGTATATATAGATGGCAAAACTGCATACAGCGCAGGATACGATTTAAGAGATAACGCCAGAGTTTCCGTAAGAGGTCATGGTAAATTCAAGTTTCTCGGACAAATTGGTAGCACAAGAAAAGGTCGCCTTATGATTAAGGTCGCTGTATATAAATAACTCAAACTTCGCACTTACCAGACTGGCGCCACCCCTTTGCTGTTATACAGGTACAGACAGTTTATAAAGTATATTTTTTCATATAAGTAGCAATGTCTATTAAAAATAGCCGTTGCTACTTTTTTTGATTCAACATTCGCACTTGCAAAACCAGAGCCACACCTTTGCACCTACATAACAGCAAATGAACAATTCATATTTTACAAGCTCGAAGTTTTAAATTTCTGAAATATTAAAAATTTGAAATTTCATATTAAAAATTTGAAATTTCATATTAAAAATTTGAAATTCATATTAAAAATTTGAAATTTCATATTGACAGTCATGGAAACTGGTTATAATATTTTAATCAGTTTGATAATAGTTAAAATTATTTAATTAAAGAAACTACATTATATAGTTTTTGTTACTACATGTTGTATTCTGGATTTCATGTTTGTTTATTTTTTCTTTAATTAAATACAAATCTTTTTCTTTTATTATAAGGAGGAAACTAAAATGAATTTTGAAGATGTTAAGAAGATTATCGTAGACACACTTGGATGCGACGAAGACAAGGTTACAGAAGAGGCTTCTCTTACAGAAGATCTTGAGGCAGATTCTCTTGATCTTGTAGAGCTTCACATGGCTTTGGAAGATGCTCTTGGTTCCAAGATTCCGGATGAAATAATTGCAAAGCTTGACACTGTTGGAAAGGTTGTTGCTTATCTTAAAGAGAACAAGGTTGCTTAATATTCTGATCTGAGAGGATTTTATTCTAATGAGTATACAGGATAAACTTTTCATTACATGTCCTTCATGTGAACGCAGGCAGATGATTCCTAGATGGGAAAAACTTCTTTATGTTTGTCCTGTCTGTGGGAAGTATCTGCCGCTAAGTGCGCACACACGCCTTAAGGCTGTTTTTGATGCAGGTAGTATGAAGGAGATGGATTCTAATATGTCTCCGGCAGATCCTTTAAATTTTCCGGATTATGAAGACAAGGTGCAAAGACAACAAAAAAAGACAGGCCTAAAAGAATCTGCCGTTTCTGCAAAAGGTAGGATTGGCGGTATCAAATCTGTATGTGTTGTTCTTGACTCTCACTTCTTTATGGGGTCTATGTCAAGTGTTGTCGGTGAGAAGGTTACCAGGGCGATTGAATATGCTACGCAAAAAAAGAGACCTCTTATTATTTTCTCTGCAAGTGGTGGCGCAAGAATGCAGGAGGGTATCTATTCTCTTATGCAAATGGCCAAGACAGCAGATGCGATTGAAGAATTCTCACAAAATGGTGGTTTGTATATAAGTTATCTGACTCACCCTACAACCGGCGGTGTTACGGCATCATTTGCAACACTTGGAGATATAACTCTTGCTGAGCCGGGCGCACTTGTTGGATTTGCCGGACCCAGGGTTATCGAACAGACAATTGGCAAAAAGCTTCCTAAGGGCTTCCAAAGATCCGAGTATCTTGAATCACACGGCTTTGTAGATAAGATAGTTGAACGCAAAGATATGCGTGATACTCTTATAGATCTTTTGAAACTTCATCAAGGAAGTGATAATCATGGCATTACTCTCATTCCAAAAAAGGAGGTAGCATTCAGTGAATAATCTCTCTCCACTTCAGCGCGTTTCTATTGAACGTTCAATTGCAAGACCTCACATCGAAGATTTTATTGAAAATCTTTTTTCGGATTTTTTTGAACAAAAGGGAGATCATCTCTTTGATGAAGATAAGAGTATCTTCGGCGGAATAGCCCGTTTTAACGGAAGACCTGTAACTGTCCTTGGGCATCATAAAGGACATACAGTACAGGAAAATATGGACTACAATTTCGGAATGCCTCGTCCTGAGGGATATCGCAAAGCTCTTAGAATTATGAAGCAGGCAGAAAAGTTCCACAGACCGATTATAACCTTTGTAGATACACCAGGGGCCTATCCGGGCAAGGAAGCTGAAGAGCATGGGCAAGGAGAAGCTATAGCAAGAAATCTTGCTGCTATGTCACATCTGTCCGTTCCTGTAATAACTGTTGTAACAGGAGAGGGTAACTCCGGCGGAGCTCTTGCAATAAGCGTTGCTAATAGGGTAATAATGCTTGAGAATGCTGTATATTCAGTTCTGTCTCCGGAAGGCTTTGCTTCAATATTGTGGAAGGATTCAGGCCGCGCTGAAGAAGCTTGCGATCTTATGAAAATGACTTCCTATGACCTTAAAGAAGCCGGTTTTTGTGATGAGATCATAAAAGAACCGGAAGGCGGTATGCAGACAGATTCCAAAGAGGTCTATGAGATGCTTTCTATTTCAATAGAAAAATCTCTTTCAGCATACAAATCAATGAATGCCAAGGATATAATTGCCGACAGACACGAAAAATACAGGAATATAGGTGAGGTAAAAGAGCCTGCATCTTTTTTCCGAAAAAAGGCATAAGTTATTAACATAATAGAAAAGGATACAGATAAATGCAGGGAATTAAAATTCTATCGGTTGCCGGATGTCATCCGTCCAAAAAAGTAACTAATGACGATATGTCAAAAATCGTTGAGACTGATGATGAATGGATTTCAACAAGAACCGGTATTCATTCCAGATATTTTTGTCAAGGTGACGAGTCCTGTGTTTCCATGTCCATTGATGCAGCAAATGCTGCAATTACATTATCAGGGATATCCAAAGATGAAATTAGCTGCGTCATCTGTGCGACAATTTCCGGGGATTATGCCACACCATCCGTTGCATGCATGGTACAAAAAGCGCTAAATCTTCCTGAAGATATTCCTGTTCTTGATGTAAATGCGGCATGTAGCGGTTTTATATATGCCCTGTGCGTAGCAAGGGGTCTTCTCGAAGGAAGTGACAAAAAGTATGGACTTGTTATAGGGATGGAACAGTTATCAAAGCTTCTTGATATGACAGACCGTACTACTTGTGTCCTTTTTGGAGATGGCGGAGGCGCCGTTGTAATCGAAAGAGACGAAAAAGCTCTTTTCAGACAAGTGCTTGGAGCAAGGGGCGGCATGGAGATATCCTGTTTGGGAACAGGTTATGACAAAAGTTATGTCAAGATGGACGGAAAGGCTGTTTTTAGATTTGCAGTTTGGGCCATGCCTAAATGCATAGATGATCTTTTGGCCATAGAAGATGGTAATGATATAAAACTATCTGATATTGATCATGTCGTATGCCATCAGGCCAATTCACGTATAATAGATCACGTTGTCAAAAAGTCCAAGCAAGATCCTAAAAAGTTTTATAAAAACCTTGACCACTTCGGAAATACAAGCTCGGGATCTATTCCTCTTGCTCTTTCCGAACTATATGAAGATGGACGCCTAAAAAAAGGCGATAAGCTTATCCTTGTAGGTTTTGGCTCGGGTCTTACCTGGGGAGGAGTAATGATTGAGTTTGGCTGATGCTTTTATATGACAATCAAGATAATTAATATTATAGGTTCTATGTGAACCAAAGAGGTAAGGGTATGAATTATTTGAATAATATATTAGGAACCAAATATCCCATAATCCAGGGAGCTATGGCCAATATTGCAACAGGTGCTTTTGCTGCAGCATGTTCCAATGCAGGCGGACTTGGAATAATTGCTACAGGTGGCATGAATCCTGATATTCTAAGACAGGAAATCAAGCAATGCAGATTGCTTACAGATAAGCCTTTTGGTGTTAATCTCATGCTTATGCATCCTTTGACAGAAGAGTTCGTTGATATTGTATGTCAGGAGAAGATTCCTTTTGTAACAACAGGTGCAGGAAATCCCGGAAAATACATGGAGAAATTCAAAAAAGCAGGAATATTTGTAATGCCTGTAGTAGCCGCTCCTATCCTTGCAAAACATTTAGAGGATTGCGGCGCCGACGCAATTATTGCTGAAGGTTGTGAATCAGGCGGACATATAGGAGAAATGACAACCATGACTTTGCTTCCGCAGGTTTGCGATAGCGTAAATATACCTGTTATAGCAGCAGGCGGCATTGCGGACAACAGACAGATGCGTGCAGTACTGGAACTTGGCGCATGCGGAGTACAGGTCGGTACATGCCTTCTAGGTTCATGTGAGTGTCCAATTCATGATAATTACAAAAATGCAATTATCAAAGCAAAAGGAAGCGATACCATTGTCACCGGCAGAATCGGAGGAACCCCGGTAAGAGTTCTTAAGAACAAGATGGCACGCGAATATGTATCAATGGAAAAGAAAGGTGCAGCTCTTGATGAGCTTGAACAATATACACTAGGATCACTTAGAAGAGCCGTTTTTGATGGTGATACAGCTACCGGCTCTCTTATGAGTGGTCAGACCTGCGGTCAAGTCAACAGTATTAGACCTGTAGCAGATATCTTCGCCGGTATTTGCAAAGGAATTAACTTTGACACCGTAAAAGAAGCTATTTAATAGCTTTCCGGATTAAAACAAAAAAGTAAAATATATTTATTTAATGCTATTTAAAAAGTCACGGAGGCAACATATGAAAACAGCCATTTTATACGCCGGACAGGGTGCTCAGCATGCCGGAATGGGCAAGGATTTATATGAAAAGTATTCTTCTTTTGCCAGAGCTTTTGACAGTGCAAATGATTTGATTGATTTTGATTTGCATGAGCTTTGCTTTGAAGATCCAAATGGAGAGCTTATCAAAACGCAGTATACTCAGCCATGTATGGTTGCGTTTGCAGCAGGAATGACAGCTCTTTTGAAAGAGAACGAAGTTAATGCAGATTATGTAGCAGGTCTTTCACTTGGCGAGTACTCTGCTCTTGAAGCCGCAGATGTAATCACTTCAAGGCAAGCTATTGAGCTTGCCGCATTCAGAGGAAAAGCCATGGCTAAGGCTGCCGAGGGAATCGAGTGCGGAATGAGTGCAGTTCTTAATCTTGATGAGGACATTTTAAAAGATTGCTGCGAAAAGGCAAGTAGAGATACCGATCAGATTGTCATGATCTGTAACTACAACTGCCCTGGGCAGCTCGTTATAAGCGGTCAAAAAGAAGCTGTGGATAAAGCCGGAGAATATGCTAAAGATTCAGGTGCAAAGCGTGTACTTCCGCTTTCTGTCAGCGGTCCCTTCCATACAAGTTTTATGAAAAGTGCCGGAGATGAGCTTTCAAAGAAATTCAAAGATATTAATTTTAACAAAGCTTCTTCTACTGTCCTTTATGATTATCTTGGAAAAGAAAACGCAGAAAATCTACCAATCGAAGACCTTCTTGTAAAACAGGTTCAAAGCCCTGTTCGTATGGAAGCTATCATCAGACGTCTTTTTGAGCTTGGAGTAAGAGAATTCATAGAGGTTGGTCCGGGACATGCTCTTACAGGTTTTGTAAAAAAGACTGCAAAAGCATTGGGAATTGAAGATTACACTATTTACCCTATAGAAACAGCCGGCGAATTCGAAGAGATGCTCTTAAAGAGAATGCTTACTGCATAAATAGTTCTTTTACAAGGATATTGATTTTGAAAGTAATAAAGCATCTGGATAAGAGCTTATATGTCAAAATAGCTTTTTAATAACATTTAAGTGAAAGGTATTCTTTTTATGAAAGAAGCTGATAATAATATAAAACGATGCGCTGTAATTACAGGCGCAAGCCGTGGAATCGGCAGAGCTATTGCAATTGCCTTTGCCAAAGAAGGTTATAATATTGTAATCGGATATGCCGGGAATACAGCAAAAGCAGATGAAACCAGAGAACTTTGTTTTAGTGCTGCTTCCCAAAGCGCTCTTACAATCAGAGTTATCACAGTCCCTTCAAATGTTTCTACACAAGAAGGCGCCAAAAGCATTATAGATGCCGCCCTAAGCGAGTTTGGACGAGTTGACGTACTTATAAATAATGCCGGTATTACAAGAGACGGCCTTATTATGAGAATGAGCACGCAGGATTTCGATGATGTAATTTCTACAAATTTAAAAGGTGCATTTCTTTGCACAAGGGAAGTAACACGTCTTATGATGAAGCAGCGTTATGGTCGTATCATCAATATTTCAAGTATTGTCGGCCTTCACGGAAACGCAGGTCAGGTCAACTATTCTGCAAGTAAGGCAGGGCTGATCGGACTTACCAAATCAACAGCCAAAGAGCTGGCATCCAGAAATATTACCTGCAATGCAATTGCTCCAGGATTTATTAATACCGACATGACCAAAGAAATGACTGATGCTGCCAAAGAGGCAACCCTTTCTTCGATTCCTTCCAAAAAAGCCGGAGAGCCAGAGGACATTGCAAATGCAGCTGTTTTTCTTGCTTCACCAGAGTCGTCTTATATAACAGGCCAGGTCCTTGGTGTTGATGGCGGTATGGGATGCTGATTTTTTTATTAAACTTTTGAATTATCAAGTAATAGAATAAGGAGTTTTTATGCGCAGAGTTGTCGTAACAGGAATAGGAACAGTAAACCCAACAGGTAATTCTGTAAAAGAAAGCTGGGATGCTATCAAAAATGGCAAATGCGGAATAGGTCCCATCACACATTTTGATACAACTGATTTTAAAGTAAAACTTGCCGGTGAAGTTAAGGAATTTGACGTTTCAAAGCGTCTTAACAAACGCGAGGCAAGACACATGGCTCCATTTACTCAGTTTGCCTTGTATGCAGCAGAAGAGGCTATAGCTGATTCAGGATTAATTGATGCAAGTCAAACTGATGATGAAGGAAAAGAAATTCCTTTTTATGAGTCCAAAGTTGATTCTGATAATAATAGCCGTATTGGAGTTGTCGTATCAAGCGGTATAGGTGGAATTGATGTCATAGAAAAAGAACACACGAGAGGTCAGGAAAAAGGCTGGGAACGCGTTTCTCCTTTTTTCATTCCTATGACAATTTCAAATATGTCTGCCGGAAGAATTGCAATAGCACATGGTTTCAAAGGTATGTGTACATGTCCTGTTACTGCCTGCGCCGGTGGAAGTAATGCTGTGGGCGATGCCTTCCACAGAATACGTGACGGCTATGAAGACGTTATGGTTTGTGGAGGAGCCGAAGGTGCTATTACTCCTCTTTCTATCGGCGGTTTCTCATCGATGACAGCACTCTCCTATTCTGAGGACAAGGATCGTGCAAGCATTCCTTTTGATGCTGATCGCTCAGGTTTTGTAATGGGCGAAGGCGGCGGAATTCTCGTAATAGAAGAACTCGAGCATGCTAAATGGCGCGGTGCTCATATTTATGCCGAAATCGTTGGATATGGTGCAAACTGTGATGCTTATCATATAACTGCTCCGGATCCCGAAGGAAATGGTGCTGCAGCATGTATGAACCTCGCTCTTAAAGATGCCGGAATTGACGCATCCAAAATCTCATATATAAATGCCCATGGAACATCAACTCATCTAAATGATGCAGGCGAAACAAAGGCTATCAAGATGGTATTTGGAGATAAAGCTTATAAGATTCCTGTATCAAGCACCAAGTCAATGACAGGTCACCTTCTTGGTGGAGCAGGTGCACTAGAGGCAGTATTCTGTGTTAAAGCTTTAGAAGAAGGTTTTATTCCTGCAACTATCGGATATAAGAATCCTGATCCGGAATGTGATCTTGACATCGTTCCTAACGAAGGACGAAATGCTGATATTGAATACGCAATGAGCAATTCGCTTGGATTTGGCGGACACAACGCTTGTCTTATTTTTAAAAAGTACGATGCTTAAGAAGCATTTATTTAATATAAAAGCTATAGAGAAATTGTGAGGTTAATATGTCATTACCTAAAGAGAAGAGAGATAACCCAAACAAACTTTCCTCAAAAGAGATAGCTCAAATACTTCCACATCGCTATCCTTTTGCACTTGTTGATATAATTGAAGATTACGAGCCGGGAGAATGGGCGATTGGTAGAAAATGTGTAACAACTAATGAACCATTTTTTCAGGGGCATTTTCCAAATGAACCTATAATGCCGGGGGTTCTTCTCCTGGAAGCTTTGGCTCAAACCGGCGCCGTAGCTCTTTTGTCCATGCCCGAAAACAAGGGTAAGATTGCCCTGTTTGGTGGTGTAAACAAGGCAAGATTTAAAAAGCAGGTGCTTCCGGGAGATGTCGTAGAACTAAGGTGCGAACTTATCAGAATGGAAGGTCCTCTTGGAATAGCAAACGCGCAGGCTTTTGTTAACGGCAAAACGGCTGTAAAAGCCGAGCTTATGTTTGCGGTGTCTTAAGAATTATTGATAAAAAATTGTAAAAGCCATAATATAATTCAAATAATTTAATCTATTTTATATCTTCTTTTTGATCTTCAAAACTGTTATACTTGATTTGCAACAAAACATCTTAATATATTTTAAGGTATATCAGGAGGCGGAGATGGATAAGCTTGGCAAGGCTTTATCAGACATTTACAGTAAATTTAGGGTGCACTTTTATATGCAGATTTTTTCAAATTTTGAGACGCGCGAAGCTACGCTCACAACTGTTGAAACATTCAGTATGGAATGTATCAATGCTCTCGATAATCCTACAATAGCACAGTTTGCTCATATGATGAATATTTCTGCACCTAATGCAGCATATAGAGTCAACAGCCTTCGTCAGAAGGGATATATTGAGAAAATACAGTCCAAAGAAGACCAGCGTGAATATCATATACGTCCTACCAAAAAATATATGAATTATAACAGCATCAATGAATCTTACTTAAAGACTATTGATGAAAGATGCAAGAAGCGTTTTTCTACCGAGGATTATAATAAGCTTCAGGAAATGTTACAAATCATAAATACTGAACTTATGCCGGAACTTGACGCTGAAGAAATTAAAAGATCTACCAAAAAAGCCAAGGATATTCAAAAATGATTCCGGCAGGTTCTTTTCGGAATGATATCTTAGATTATTCTCATCGAAAATTTAATTCAGAGCCTATTTATCCATGGACCCTTCTGCCTGAGTATGCAGTACTAAGGCATGAGGGTTCGCTTAAGTGGTTCGCTCTTTTTATGAATGTGGATGGACAGCGCCTCGGACTTATACCGGGGCGTATTTATGATGTCATAGATTTAAGATGTTATGAGAGTGAAGTCTCATCTTTACTAGAAAAAGAAGGCTTTATCCCTGCATATCATATGAGTAAAAAAAATTGGGTAACAATCCTTTTAGATGGCACGGTAAAACTTGAAAAAATAATTACACTTCTAGATAGGAGCTTCGAAATCACCAAAGAGGGCGAAGACTATAATAATGTCAACTCTGTTTTTTCGAACAATGGAGCTGTAATTAAAAACAATAATTACGATTTATCGAATGACTATTCTGTTGTTAAATCAAATGACTATAATTTATCAAATGACTATTCTGTTGTTAAATCAAATGACTATGATTTATCAAATGACTTTAACTTATCAAATAATGATACATCCGATTATAGAAATAAATTTGATTTATCAAATGGTGCCTCTGCTAGTATAACTTTTACAAATCCCTATCAAGATAAACCCCTTTCATTTGGAGGGCGAAGGCATGAAGAAAATCTTCCTCCCAGAATAAGAGAAATGAAAAAGCTATTCAATGTTTTCGATACTCGCCCTAACGCAGATAGTTATTATTTTTATAAACAGGGCAAGTTAATGGAAGACTATGAAGAAGTCTATGATTATCATGGAAGATTTACAAGATATTATCCGACTTACCGCGTTATGAACAACGATCAGCTAAGGGGCTATTTCGATTTTAGGCGACGTTTTAGAGGTGGCGATAATGATACAGCCATAGTTTCGTTTGTATATGTATATTTATACGAACTATTATGTAATATTGGTATATCAGATCCTGTTGATGGATTTAATATGCTGCTCCATGTAGATGATATATTTGGAAGAAATTATGTTTCAATGCATGAAAATATAAGAAGCTGGCTACTTGATTATGTTGTATATTATAATCTCCCATCAAGTTATTTGAATAATCTTTATGAAAAAGGAATCGATGATAGTCTATCTGTTCTTATTTCGTATGAAAATTTAATTTTGGAAAATGATAATGTTCAACTCAGTGAAGATGATATTCATGTAATATTTGAAGCTATAGACACACTTTCTTCTTATTCACTTAAGAAATCTCCTTTTTATAAAAAGAATCCAAAGGATATGGAGATAATAGTTGTAAGAGCTTATAAAAGCATATCCTTGTTCTACCAAAGTCATAATAAGCCTTGCTTTTTGGAAAGATGTTTTGGCAAAAAAAATATATATCCTTATCACATGTTCAGAAAAGCTATATTCTATGATCACATTCACTATGAAAATTACGAATATGTCTGTAGTAATGCCCGCATATTCCGATGTAAGGACGGTCACTGGACTATTGAATCTTTCTATAAATTGGATACTAAAAGCAGTGACCTTGGTGCCGTTTGCAGAGAGATAGACAGAATATGCCGAATTAAATACTCTTTTGGGCATCCTCTTATGCCTAAAATGAACCTACCTCTAATTAGTAATTCTATTACTGATGTCATTGATTCATATATTAAAGAAAAAAAAGAAGCGGCAAAACCCAAGATAGATATCGATTTTACCAAACTGTCAGGAATAAGAAGAGATGCCGCATATACAAGTAGTCAGCTTATAACAGATGACGAAATGTACGATGAAGAGACCGGTAAAGGGATAAGTGAAGAGCAAGAAAGCGAAAATGAAATAGACAAAAAAGAAGTTGACGTAACAAAAATAGATGTAAATGAATTTTATAAAACAGAAATAAATAAAAACGAATTTTATGAAAAAGAAGTAAACAGAAACGAATTTTATGAAAGTGAAATAGATAGAAAAGAAATAGATAGAAAAGAAATCGTCGATAAAATAGAGTATGAAGAAGAAAAAGGCGATTATGTGATGGCAAAAAAAACTGCAACAGGCAACCTTCCATCAATCTTACTGTCAGAACATCAAATTAATATTATGAAACTCCTGTTCGAAGATGGAGATATCAACGCTTATGTACACCAAAATCAACTTATGCTTTCAGTGGAAATTGATGCAATTAATGAAGCTCTCTATGACATAATAGGTGATACAGTAATAGAATTTGAAGATAATAAACCATCGTTTGTCGAAGACTATTTGGATGAAATAATTCATTTGGGACTCATATAAATAACTTTTGATGTGGGAAGTTTGAGACCATTATTATTTTTAATAGCACTTTTATTCAGCCTTTAAATAATACATCATACTGTTAGCGGCTGATTATAGCATCATATAAAAAAATCCCACTCACAAAAACATGATATAATCAGCCGCAAACTAAAATAGTAGCATTTTCGTCGTGACTGATTATCAACACATTTCTAATGCATCATTTGTAACCTTTATGTTGGGTTCTTTTTACATGGTATCCTTCAGATGGTGTAGCATAACAGCGTACACGCGCATGATGCAGGAGGTTGAGCTATTACTTGTTAAAGCTTAAACTCTGCATACCCAGGCTCGATATCTGCTATATTTGGGGTTTCAACAACTACTTTGGATAATACTTCATCTTCTTTTTGCGTAAGCTCGTCCTTAGCATAACTAAACTCATCCGAGGATAACAGACTTTCAACATCAATATCAGGGCGCTGATATAAAATATCTAACAATTCAATGAAATCTCTTATTACTTCTCTTGGCGTTATATGACTGTCCGCTCCTATTCGTCCATATTCTATTTTGATAAAGACAGCAAGATCCTTATCAGAAAGATGATTATTATAACCATACAGCTGTGAATGAATATCAGAAAGCTTTCCACATAAAACCAGCATTTCTTCAGCACTTAGTGGCTCGAGCTTTATTACAGGAGCAAGCATATCCCTGGCACCATCTTTTGAAAACTTACCATCAGCAAGTCTTGAACGCAAAGCTTCATAGCTGTAAACACCTCTTCTTGGATCTTCTATGGCGCTAGGGGTTCCGCACATGATAAAGCCAAGGTATCTGGCTTTACCTTGGAGAGTATCATTATACATAGTAAGTATCTTCTCATAGTTATATTGACGAGTTATCGCATTTGGAATCTTATAGATATTAACAAGCTCATCTATCATAACCATCATTCCTGCATAACCGGCCTGCTGCAAGAATCTTGCAAAGAGTTTGATATATTCGTACCAATCATCGTCTGTTATTACGATATTAACCCCAAGTTCTTCTTTTGCCTGCGTTTTATTGATATACTCGCCCCTAAGCCACCTTATAACTTTGGCTTTAGTATCTTCATCGCTGTTCACATATGAGCGGTAATACATTGTAAGAAGTTTGGCAAAATCAAATCCGTGAACCAGCTCATTCATAGAAGAAATAACTGCAAAGATCTTCTTCTCTACCTCTTTGGAAAAAGATTCTGAATCAGGCAATATCCCTTCAGCAACAACATTTGACGAAACATTTTGAATCCACTTATCAAGTATAAGTGTGAGAGCTCCGCCTTCAGGTCTTGTTTTTGTAGACATATTCTGGATTAGCTCTTTATATGTTGCAAGCCCTTGCCCCTTATTGCCATGAAGTCTCCTATCCGGAGAAAGATCTGCATCTACTACTACAAAGCCCTTATCCATTACATAATTTCGCATGGTTTGGAGAAGAAAACTTTTACCACTTCCGTACTTTCCATTTATAAAGCGAAATGAAGCTCCGCCATCTTCGATAATCTCAACATCATGAAGCAGAGCATCTATCTCATTCTTGCGACCTACAGTAATATAAGGAAGCCCTATTCGTGGAACTACACCGCCTTTAAGCGATTGTATTATCGTATTTGCTATTCTTTTGGGGATCTTTCTTTGTATATTTGTCTGATTTTCCATATATAAAATTATCCTTTTCTATTTAATCTTTTTCTAATTCCCAATACCCTAATAAGATTTACAGGTCAAATTGATTTTGTAACACTAGCGTCACCCCTTTACCGTCGCTCAATACTGCCAGTTTGGCAGGTGAGAAGCTTAGGTTATATTACAGAAACACCTTGCCTCTTTAAAAATTTCTGTTTTTTGCTTTTTTTAGTTTTGTTAATGCAATTAAAACAAAAACCCATTTTGTAGCATAAAACATATTTTATTTTTTCTATTGTACGAAAAAACGTTAAATATTATAATAGTATTATAAAGAAAATCCTAATGTTTTAATGTTTTATATCCGATATTAATATTGTAGGCAATTTACAGATGTTTGGCTATTACTCATAATTGACAACTTGTGTTTACTGATTTAGGAAGGAGGAATAATATGACCAAATTCTCCTGTACATTTACCCGTAGGATTTTCTTTTTGACAACCGCTATTTGTTTGTCTGTCGTTTTTATGTTTTTTCCTATCACATCTTATGCAGATACGGGATACTGCGTTTCAAAGTGTAGCTCCTATGTAAAAGATTCTACTGTTACCACCTATGCAACTTACTATTTGAGTTATATTCCTAAAGATTTGCAAGACGCCTATGCTGCAGATAATGGTAACATTAAAGTGTACTATGAGTACGACCCCCTTCCCGAAATCGATACTTCCGGATGGTCTAATATTGGTAGTATTATAGGCTATTTTGAATGGAGCAATGGGCCACTTATAATGCTCAGCACCAAGCCGGTCGAAAGATCAGTAGATTGTGTTGTTGATCAGGCACAAATTTCTATATGCCATGAATTCGGTCATTATATTACGATTAAGTCCAACATGGTTCGTGGTATATCTTGTGATTACAGTATATCATCTTCTTTTGAAAAAGCTTTTATCGCAGAAAAGTCCAATTACAGACTATCTTCCTGCAAACTTCCAGATGGATTCAAAAAAAATATAAGTCGAACGTCCGCATCTGTCGAATTCTATGCTACTATATTTGCAGGGCTTATGCTATATCCAAATGAGACTATACAAACATTTCCGACATGTTCAGCCCTTGTCATGGATGATATCAATGTTGTAGCTAGTTCTAACAGATAATTTGTAATAACCGGAGTTTTGTACTTATGGACGTTTTCGACAGATATGCTCCCTTTGTTCAAGATTTTATTTATCGTAATAATTGGGAGTTGCTTAGAGCTATTCAGGTAGCTGCGGGGGATGCTATTTTTAATTCTGATAATAATCTTCTGTTGTGCGCATCTACCGCTTCCGGTAAGACGGAGGCGGCTTTTTTTCCTATACTGACTTTGTTCAATGAAGATATGCCTTCATCTGTTGGAGCACTTTATATTGGTCCGTTAAAGGCACTTATCAATGACCAGTTTATGCGCCTTAATGACTTATGTGCAGAAGCCGAAATCCCTGTTTGGCATTGGCATGGAGATGTAAGTAGTTCTCACAAAAACAAACTTTTAAAAAATCCATCCGGAATTCTCCAGATAACACCTGAATCCTTAGAAGCTTTAATGCTTCATAAGCATGGCGAGATCGCACATTTATTTGGCGATCTTCGTTTTATTGTTATAGACGAAGTCCATTCTCTTATGAGGGGGGATCGCGGAGGTCAGACTCTGTGCCTTATTGAACGGCTTGCTAAAATGGCAGGTGTTAATCCGCGTCGTATCGGTCTATCTGCTACTATTGGTGACCTTGAGCAGACAGGTAGGTTTCTTTCTTCCGGTACAAACAGAGGCTGTATAATTCCAAGAATACAGGATAATGGACAAATATGGAGATTGTCCATGGAACATTTTTATATTCAAGGACCTCAAGCCGGTGACGATATTAAAAAGTCAAAGCGCGCAAAAAAAATGGAGGCAATAGGACAAATAATCGATGCCGACGTTGTTAATACGATAGAACCTGATTTACAAAAAACAAATTCCGAAAGCTGTGATAATCCCTGCAAAAAACCTTATAATCGCGATTCTGATTTTTCATCTAATGATATTAAGACTCTTCCTTATATTTCTGAAAAAACTGATGAAGCTCCTTTGGCTGCAGATCCTGGTATGGGATATATCTTCGAACATACAAGAGGAAAAAAGTGTCTGGTGTTCTGTAACTCCAGAGAGGAGGCCGAAGCTGTTACTACAACTCTTAGGCAATATTGTGAAGCAAGGCATGAGCCGGAAAGATTTCTAATACATCATGGCAATCTCTCTGTATCTTATAGACAAACAGCAGAAGAAGAAATGAAAGATGATGATTCATATCTTACTACAATTACGACTTCTACTCTTGAGCTTGGTATTGACATAGGAAGACTTGAGCGTGCATTTCAGATTGATGCTCCATTTACTGTATCTTCTTTTCTTCAGAGAATGGGGAGAACCGGTAGAAGAGGCGATCCACCGCAGATGTGGTTTGTTATTCGTGAAGATGAACCGGAGGCTAGAGCTATGCTTCCAGAGACTGTCCCGTGGAAACTTCTTCAGGGAATTGCTTTGATTCAAGTCTATGTGGAAGAAAGGTGGGTCGAGCCGCCAAGGTTTGACAGACTCCCCTATTCTCTTTTGTATCATCAAACCATGTCTACTCTTGCGTCAGGAGGTGAGATGTCACCGGCAGAGCTTGCTGCAAGAGTTCTGTCCTTGTCTTATTTTCATAGGGTATCGCAAGATGATTTTAGAGTTTTACTTCTACATTTAATTAAGATTGATCATATTCAAAAGACGGAGAGAGGGGGATTAATTGTAGGCCTTAGGGGTGAAAGAATTACAAATTCCTTCAAATTCTATGCTGTTTTTCAGGAAACAGAAGAATATACGGTAAGATGCGAATCACAGGAGCTTGGTACTATTGCATATCCGCCTCCTATTGGCGATAAAATTGCTATCGCAGGAAGAACCTGGGTTGTAGAAGATGTAGATAGGAAAAGACATAATGTTTATTGTCAGCTAGTAAAGGGACAGGTTCCGGCTTATTTTGGTGATTGCCCGGGCGATATTAATACGCATATTCTTGAGCGTATGAAAAAGGTTCTCGAAGAAGACAAAACCTACCCATATCTTATGCAAAATGCCAAGGTGCGCCTGGCTAAAGGACGACATAGTGCCAGAATGTCAGGTCTTCTGTCTTGTCCTCTTATAGCTCTTGGCGGCAATATGTGGGCACTATTTCCGTGGCTTGGAAGTTATTCTTTTCTCGCTCTTGAACGCTTCATCAAGATTAAATGTGCTCCGTACCTTTCTTTAAAAGGGATGGATTCGTCACGCCCATACTTTGTGATGTTTACTATGAAGGCAGACAGAAATACATTTTTTGAAGTAGTATGCGATATGGCAGATGCACCCTTTGATGCTATGGAACTACTGTATGAAGGTGAAGTTCCGGTTTTTGAAAAATATGATGATATCCTTCCGGGAGAACTCGTTAGAAAAGGCTTTGCTTACGGTGTTCTTGATATAGACACGATGTTAAACAGGGTCAGATCCTGGAGAATATACATATCAGATAAGCTAAAAGCTTCCAATAGCAAATTATTAGATTAAAAATCTCCTATCAGTGTGCTTAAACGTTCATTGATGATTCTTGTAACATCCGGACAGGATTCTTGAAATATCCGGACACGTAATCTTTTATTATTGCGGAACCAGCGTCCGAATGTTACAAGATACTTGTGCAGGGTTGTGTGGCTATTGAGCCCTTCTGATACAATCAGGAAATTCTATTCTTTTTCAGAAAATGACATTTTGTACGTTTTGCAAAATTTTGGAGACGGGAATGTTATAATAAATTTTCGCGGTCATAAACTGGCTATAAGCAGTGATATCTCTGACAGAATCCAGGTTGTGTCTGTATAATAAAGGCTGTTCAAACAGATGGCACCGTTGAAAGCATCCGACAGACACAGTGTCAGCTTCTACATAAAATGTCCTATGTGTAATAATCCCTTTTTTATGAGATATAATATTTTGCCTGAGCATTCCATAGATCTTGATACAAATCACATGTTTTTAATAGTTCGTTGTGCTGGCCGATTTGCTGTATCTCCCCGTCATTTATAACTACAATCTGGTCGCATAAAGTACAACCACTCATTCTATGAGATACCAGAATGCCAAGCTTATCATTGGTTAGTTTTGTAAACGCTTCGTATAATTCGTTCTCACTAAGAACATCAAGCGCTGATGCTGGTTCATCTAAAACGTAGCAATAATTGTTCCTGTACATAGAACGGGCAATTACCAGTTTTTGTCTTTCTCCTCCACTAAAACCTATACCTTCTGATTCTAGACTCAATAATGCGGTATCGAGTTTTTTAGGAAAACTCATTATCTTTTCTTTTAGACCAACTTTTTCCAGACAACTCTCTACTCTATCTTTATCATAGTTGGTCTCACAAGAAATATTCTCCGCTATAGTAAATGGAAAAGTTGCACACTCTTGAAATACAGTTCCAAATAGCATACGCCCGGATTCTTTTATTGATTTTGTATTTATACCATCGATTGTAATATACCCTGTTGTAGGTTCATATAATCCACATAAAAGTTTAATAAGGGTACTCTTTCCTGCGCCATTTTTTCCAACAACTGCAATGTTATTGCCTGTTTTAAAGGTACAATTAATATTCTTTAGGGCATATTTATCCGTCTCAGGATATTTATAGCTTACATTATGGAATTGTATTTCATGCATTTTTTCTATGATATAATCATTTTCATGATCTGTTTCATTATTCGTTTCCATAAATGAAATATATTCCTGCATTCTATTGCATAATTTATCTAGATTCCCCCATTCTGTTATAAAGCTTGAAATCATTCCGGTTAAATTTAAAAAATAATTGTAATACTGAGTAAAAGCACCAATTGAAATAACTCTCATATAAACCTGTCTGATTAATAAGATAAATAATGATAGACCATAAATACTATCTGCAATTCCAATTGACGAATAAAGGTGTATATTATTCATGCGTTCTTGTTCAAAATCTTTGGAAGAGTCTTTCAAAAATTTATCAAACCTTGCTGTCGTAAGGTTCTCCATATTAAATAGTTTTATGTCGTATATCATGTCATTATTAAGATATATTTCATTAATAAAATAATTTAAAACACTTTCATTATATCCATGATTGTTAAATGATTTCTTACTTTGAGAAATATTTTGTTTGGATTTTTTCAATAAAACATAAATATAAAGACCGATTGTTAATAGCGTAACCAATATTATAGTAATCTTTTCTGATGGCTTAATACCATTAAATCTTGCTAATGCGATTATCAAAGATATAACCAAAAACGAAGAAATACAAATTGATAATAAAGCTTCTACTAATTTGCCAACTACAAAAACTAATTCCTCTAATCCACCATACATATCAACCAAAGAGTTTATTCGAGATATTTTTTCTTGTGTTTCTTGTTTTTCTGCAACATTGTAATCTAATTCCATATATTTGCAATGTAGTTTTTCTTTATAGCTGGTGTATAGCAACTGCCTTTTTCTTTCAATACAGTTATTTGTAAATGAAATAATCGCTTTTATCACTGTGATAATGATAAGCAAACATATCATCAGAAAGATTCCATCTGTGAAATTTTCGTCAATTAAAACATCAATAATATACCCTAATAAGAGATAAAAAATATAGGGACGAACAGCTTTGGCAATGGAATTAATATATGTTACTATTATCAGCGAATTATCAATATCATGAATGTTTTTTAATAATTTACAAGCCTCCTTGCATATATTTATATTATATTCAATGGCTTTCATCATAATATCTCTTCCCCTGTTCTTCAAACAAAAAAGCATATCTCCCTTTTTTGTTCATTAGTTCATCATGCGTCCCTGCTTCCAATATTTTTCCATTCTCAATGAAAATAATTTTATCGCAAAATTTTGTTGATATGAGTCTATGAGATATGAAAATACATGTTTTATCTTTTGTCATGTCAGATAATTGCAAATACATTTTTTCTTCTGATAGAGCATCTAGCGATGCGGTAGGCTCATCAAATACAAGGATATCCCTATCAGCATATAAAGTTCTAGCTATCAATATTTTTTGCTTTTCACCGCCTGAAAGCATAACACCATCTCTATCAATTTGCCGTGTTAAACTAGTATGATATCCTAATTTCAGATTTTTTATTAAATTATCTATTCCGGAAAAATAAGCCGCTTTGTTTAATTTTCCATATTCTATATCTTTTTCTTCTGTTGCAGTAATATTTTCTGCAATAGTGAATGGCAATATAGTACTTTGCTGATTCATAACAGCAAATAATTCTTTATAATCATTCCATGAAAATAAAGTCGCATTTTTTCCGTCTACCAATATTTGCCCTTTTGATGGTTTATAAGCTCCTGTCAATAACTTTATTAATGTGCTTTTTCCTGCACCGTTCATGCCTGTTATAGCTATCTTTTCACCGCAATTAATTGTAAGATTCATATCTTTTATAACATAATCTTTTGTATCGTCATATTTAAAATAAACATCTTGAAATTCTATCGTTTTTGTAAAGCGCATTGATGATGTTGTTGCTGGTAACTCTTTGGGGGATGTTAAAAAATTTCTTAGTGCATTTACTAAATATCCATTCCTTATTATTTCTTGATAATTGTCCGCAAGATCTTCCATCCACCTTTCACAATTTTCAATGATAAGTAATAAGAATACCAATTCACCAATAACAAGCATATTGCTTTTCAATTGAAATAATAGTGTTATATAAACTATTGCATCTCGTAAAAGAGTTAAAGATATTTGCCATAAGGCGCGATGGTTAAATTTTTTCTCTATTTTTCTCTCTAATATTTCTACCAAATTTCTATATAAATCGAATTTTCTTGAAAAAAGCCTCTTCATTCCATACAGCCAAATATCGTTTTGCTTATTCCTATCAACAGAAGTGCTGTACAAATCACGAAGAGCACAAAAATTATTTCCAAGCTCATTTTGAACATCATCAATTTCTTTATTGTCTTTATTTTGAATTATTACGATTAATATACTTATGAATAATATCAAAATAGAAAATAATATATTATATTTTAAAATTATAAGTGTTTCTATTACCAACGCAAAAAAATCCAAAACAATTTCATTGAGTGAACGAAGATATATTTCAATTCCAACGTAGTTTCCTTCATATATAGCTCGCCTTGCTAATTCAGCCTGTTTTTTTCCGTAACTCGAATCAATTTCTTTAATATCCCTTCTTAGGGAACACTTCATTAATCTACTTCCCAGTGTATATCTATATATCATCAACTCTTTGTTTAGTTGCAGGTTGAAATTTAAATCTATCCACTGAAGAACCTTTATGGTTGCGACAAATATGATGGTATAACAAACAAATTCCCTACTGGCGTTATTTATTTGTGTAACGAGTTTGGGAATTTGCGCTATTCCAAAAGGCAGCGATATCCCTAGTAGAACATGAATTATAGCCAAAAATATATATTTACGTTTTTTCTCCATGGTATCATAGATAAACCGCAAGTTGTGTATAATGTTTTTCATTTTATATCCTATTATTAATCATTACTGTACATAGATACTATTTTTTTGTTTTTTATCAGATAGAAATCTGTGGCTATTCTATCAACAAATGTTTTATCATGAGACGTAAATATCACCGTGCCCTCGTATTCTTTCAAAATACTTTCAAGTGCCTCAACCGACGGAATATCAAGATAATTTGTTGGTTCATCCATAATCAATATATTGTAATTTCCTACAACAAGCATCGCTAACCCTAGCTTGATTTTTTCACCACCGGATAGTTCATGGGCTTTTTTATTTAAATCTTTTTCTGTCAACAACAATCTTGCTAATACCATACGTGTAATACTTTCGCTTTGAATTGATATCGATTTTATATTTTCAAGTACGGTTTTATTTAGATCAATTTGAGACAGATTTTGTTTTAAATATCCAATTTTAGCTGAAGGAACTACATAAATATCTTTAGCTTTAGATATAAGATTTAGTAATGTTGTTTTCCCGGTACCATTATCTCCAAGAATAGCCAATTTACTCCTGTTTTTTACAAGTATATTACAATCTTCAAATATCAAATTATCATCATACGAAAATGATATATTTTCACCTCTAATTACTATTGAATTCTTTGGTGGATTTGTAAGCCTAAAATCCAGCTTTATTACTGTATCTGTCCTTGGCTTTTCTTTGATATCCATATGAGCTATTCTATTTTGAACATTTATCATACTTTTATTAATTGCTTTTGCTTTTCCCTCAGGTTTTCTTGATGCAATATATGCTCTTGCTTTTGCATCACTGCCAGATATATTTGTAGGTTTTTTTTCTACTTGTTTTGCTTTTTCTTTCTTTTTTTCAATGATTTTCTTTAATCTATTTTTCTCATTTGTATATTTTTCGTATTCTGTTAACCTATGTTTCCGTTCATTTTCTTTTTGGATGATATATGAATCATAATTTCCTTCGTAACTATATATATTTCCATCAGATATCTCTATGATTCTATTACAAACTTGATTACATAATTCTCTATCATGACTGATTAAAAGTAGACTTTCTATGCCTTGTATTCTTTTGGAAATCAGCTCAATACCTTTTCTGTCCAGATTTGCTGTTGGTTCATCTATAAAGACAACAGCCTTTTCTGATGAAAACAACTGTGCTAGGCGCAGTCTTGTTTGTTCACCTCCACTTACTGTATTTTGCCAAATCTTGTCTTGAATTCTAAGTTGTCCGGCTTCATTAAAATCAATATCAAACGGATCAAAATCCTCACTAAACTGCTCAAAATAAAAAGGGTTACAGTTTTTTATTACCTTTCCTTTGTCAGGATTTACCTCTCCCAAAAGCAAACGAAGAAATGTTGTCTTTCCAACACCATTTACTCCTACAATGCCTATTTTCTCACCTTCATACATCGTGAATTCTTTAAAATGCAATACTTCTTGATCGCCGTAAGAAAAACTAATATTTTCTGCTCTAATCAATTCTTTGTTACTCATATATCTCGCTTTCATTTTTGCTTCATGCACTAACCTTATATTCCACAAAGTCATCTTTAAATATTTGAAACAACTCATCTATTTGACCTTGCTCTGTAATTCTAATTATACATCGTATGACATATTCATATATATCCTGATCTATGCATTTTCCTTTTTCCTTAAACAAATCATATGTTCCTTGAAGCACTGCTGCAGTACATACTTTACAAAAATATTTTGCCCAACAATTTTTGCATATTTCTATACTATTTTTATCATTAGCTTTAATTAGCTTCTCTGCGGTCTCTTCGTTTGGGTACAAGGAATAATTTTCATCACCCCAGAAATGAAAACAGTTATATGCTTTACCATCATAATCATAAGATACTTGCCATCCACTGTTTAAATCATCACAAAAATTAAAACTACGAGCTCCATACACAATGGACAATAGAACTCGATACAAAAAAGGATTGATGTTGCCGCTTTTATCTTTATTTATGATTTTTATTATACTTCGATCAATATCTTTTTTTATATCCTCAAAACTCAATGCCCTTTCTGGAATCATATCTTTGTTATTTGACAAAACTCTTGAAATAGACGCTTTTATTCCGTTGTTTTCAAAATAATTAACAACATCATCATAAGTATAACCCATTTCTTCATGTTTTTTTGTATAGGTTGCCGACATAGAGATATTATTATAGCCTAGGTTTTTTGCTGATTTGTAAGCTTGAATAGCTCTTTGAAACGTACCTGAGCCTCTTAGGTCATCAGTTATTATTTCCGGCCCATCGCAACTTATCACAAGTCTTACATTGTATTTTTGAAATAATAGAAGTTTATCTATACTTAGAAACCATCCATTTGTTATTATTTCATAGGTGCCAACTTTAAAAATCTGTTGTAAGAGCGGTAATGCATACTTTATCAAATCATAGTTGAGCAAAGGTTCTCCCCCAAAGAAAGAAATAATATCTATTCTCTTAACACCGTCATCTTGGAGATGAGATATTAACTCATCAAATACATCCCGTGACATAATTCTTTTGTGTTTAGTAGAATAAGTTCCTCCATCTGCGTAACAATACTTACATTTAAGGTTACAGTTATTTGAAAAATTGAAAACAATTTTAGAACGATATGATTTATCTATCGTTTTATAAGGTTGAATATCTTCTCCTTCCTTATATATTTTGTACTCGTTTTCATCTGTTATTTTATATAAACCAAATGTCACACCATCAAATACATACTTCTTATTATCTGTAATTATCTCTTTTAGCTGTTTTCTCACATTATTCCCTCTTATTTTAATTAAGTAACTCAAACTTCGCGCTTGCCAAAATGGCGCCAGCCTGACAAGTGCGAAGTTAGAGTAAGTAAAATATATCAAAGATTAAGGATTCGAAATAAATCGAATCCTCAGATCTACCTAACCCTCATTTCTTTTGCCATATAATCAACTTATAAGATCGATTATATAGTGAATATTGACTTTTTCCTCCTTGGTATAATCATCTACCTGCGCCACAACTATGTGACTGATTGCAACAAGGAATAGGTGCACTAGCTTGAACATTCCATGTCTTTATAACATTCTCCATTTGCTTACCTCCTAAAATATTATTTAAAGATCTTTATTCCCTCTTTATTATCCTAAATTTTGTAATAAATAAACATGGCGTTACGTGCAAATTTTAAAAATTCATACTAATTTTTCAAGTTCCATAAATTATGCGTAATTAACTTATGGTTTACGCGCAGAATAAAATGATTTACTAAAACTTCCTGCACTCAAATAATAGCAAAGGGGGCACCAGTTGGACAAGTGGGGAGTTTTAGTGATTTATTTGCATGTAACGCCATGTTCAAATTTAATCATAGCTGTTATAGTACTAAATAACTCGGAGGTTTTATTTAGTGAAACGTATATCATTAATTATTATTTGTAACATTGTATCTATTTTTTTATATCACTCTGTGCCCTTTATAAATACCGATATAAGCTATTGCTCATCAATTAGACTTGAGTGTGCCAATTGTTCTTTGTCTCATTGTTTTTTACCTATTTACATTGACGACAGTTCTTCTGGAAATGGTAATTAGACAGATATATCGTAATATTCTTTTAAAGATTCACAAATAACCTTTTTGTTGGATTCGTCTCTTATTATCTTACACAAATAATATGCGTCTATTAGTAGTTCTTTACATTTATCATCATTTCCTAATCTGTGATCACATTCTGCTAAAATCATAAGGTATTCCGGAAGATTTATAAAAATACAGTATTGTATTGCTAATTCTTTTCCTTCTTCTGCGTATATTTTTGCCTTTTCTATATTATTACAAGCGAGCAGTTCCCTTGATAAATTACATAGGATTAGTGTTTTATTTGACATTGAAGGTACTATTTTTTTAAAACGTTTTTCTATGTTTTTTAGAAGCTGATCTAATATTTCTACGGCCTTATTGTGATTCCCCAGTCTTGCATAGCAACCGGCTATTTGATTTAATATCTTCACTTCATCAAATGTTAACAAGCACTTTTCTATATTTGCTTCATTAAAGTTTGGATGCGTTGTTTTTAAAGCTTTCGTTAGAAGTTCTATCTTTTTTTCTTCAGTATCCTCAGAGATAATAACTTGAGATCTTATCAGAATTTGCTTAGATATATTATCATTTTCTTCGACTAGTTTAAGTAGTTCGTTATGCTTTTTTATAAGCTCTTCCTTCAATTTTACATCTTTCCCAGATTTCCCATATTTAATATTCAGCGCGGTAATATCTTTAAACAATTCATTTAATTTTATTTCTTCTGTTGTTATTGCAGCAAAAAAACGATCATCACTTATTCCTAGTCTTTGTAATAATGCGTTAACAATATGTCTTTTTGGTGTCTGTTTTCCGTTTTCTAATCGTGATAAAGTTGTTACATCACATATGCCTTCGCATAAATTCCACTGCGATAATCCCTGCTCTTTTCTTTTTTCTTTTATAACTTCTCCCAAAAATCTTTCTTCCATTTTATGGTACCTTCTTTCTTAAAAACATAAGAGAAAATTTGCCCATCATCAAGAAATGCAAACATCTATTTTATCTATAGGTGTTTGCATTTTCGAATAATAACTCAATTTTCCAAAAACAAGTTAGAAGCTTGAGTTTATATGTTATTTAACTACAATATTAAGAATCTTGCCCTTAACATAGATTACTTTTACAACATTTTTTCCGTCGATGAACTTGTTAACAGACTCAATCTCTTTAGCTTTCTCAAGTGCGCTCTCCTGAGTATCATCATCTGTAAGCTTTGCAACGCCTCTAACTTTACCATTGACCTGAACACCGATCTCGATGACATCTTCCTTGCAAAGATTCTCTTCATATGTAGGCCATGCTTCGTAAGCAATTGTTTCGTTATGTCCAAGAAGGCTCCAGAGCTCTTCACCTGCATGAGGGCATACGCATGAGAACATTTTTATAAAGCCTTTCGCATATTCTTTTGGGCAGGTTCCCTTAGTTGCCTCATTCATGAAGATCATCATCTGAGCAATAGCTGTGTTAAATCCAAGTGTCTCAAAGTCATGTGTAATTTTGCGAACCGATTGGTGATATAGTCTTGTGAGTCTGTCTGCGTTTTCTTCAGAGATATTGTCAGGATTTGAGAAGTAGTTCCAAACCTTGTTAACAAATCTTCTTGCACCTTCCACTCCCTGATCTGACCATGGCTTGGATGCCTCGAGCGCTCCCATGAACATTTCGTATAGGCGTAGAGTATCTGCACCGTATTTATCTACAATGTCACTCGGATTCACAACATATTCCGGAAATCTCTTACCCATCTTGATTCCGTTAGAACCAAGGATCATACCTTGATGAACAAGCTTTTTAAATGGTTCACTTACAGGCGAAAGACCTTTCTTGTAAAGGTACTTGTTCCAGATTCTTGAATACATAAGGTGCCCAACTGCATGCTCAGGACCACCTACATAGAGGTCTACAGGCATCCAGTGCTTAAGGAGCTCTTGATTCGCAAATTCGTCTTTATTATCTGGATCAATATATCTGAAATAGTACCAAGAGGAACCTGCGGATCCCGGCATAGTAGACGTTTCTCTTGTGCCCTTTAAACCATTATGGTCATATGTTTTCCATTCTGTTGCATTATCTAGTGGTGCCTTACCATTTTTGCCCTTATAGTCTTCAAGAACAGGAAGTTCAAGTGGGAGTTCATCATCATCAAGAACGTGGATTGAGCCATCCTCAAGATATACGATTGGCATTGGCTCGCCCCAATAACGCTGACGTGCAAAAATCCATTCACGGAATCTGTAGTTGACAGTTTTCCTCGCAACACCCATTTTGACAAGTTTATCTGTTATAGCCTCCTTGGCTTCTTCTACAGTGAGACCGTTGAACTCGTCTGAGTTCATGAGCTTACATCCCTTACCAAGATAATCGCTCTTTTCAAATGCATGCTCTGATACATCGCCACCATCAATAACTTGAATTCTTGGAATATTATGTGCTTCAGAATATTCAAAATCTCGTTGGTCATGGCTTGGAACTGCCATAACAGCACCTGTTCCGTAACCGCCAAGGACGAAGTCTCCGATAAATACAGGAACTTCCTTGCCATTAACGGGGTTTATAGCATGGATTCCCTTAAGCTCACATCCGGATTTCGTTTTGTTAAGCTCTGTTCTGTCCATTTCTGTCTTTTTGAGAGTTTCTGCAATATAAGCTTCGACTTCCTCTTTATTTTCAATTCTTGGCATCAACTCTTTAACAGTCTCTCCATCAGGTGCCAGCACCATAAAAGTTATACCGTAAATTGTCTCAATACAGGTTGTATAGATAGAGAAATTACCTCCGCCTACAATCTTGAAGTCAACCTCAACACCCTCTGATCTTCCAATCCAGTTTTTCTGAATTTCTTTGGTAGACTGTGGCCAATCGATTTCGTCAAGACCTAAGAGAAGTTCTTCGGCAAACGCCTGCTGGTCGATAACCCATTGCTTCATATTCTTACGAACAACCGGGTATCCACCACGCTCTGACTTACCGTCTATTATCTCATCGTTAGACAGAACTGTTCCGAGTTCTTCACACCAGTTAACAGGCATATCAACATATTTAGCATATCCGTCAAGATAGAGCTGCTTGAAAATCCACTGTGTCCAATGATAAAAAGAAGGATCGGATGTTTTAACCATTTTAGACCAATCATAGTCAAAGCCAAGCTCTTTGAGCTGACCTGTGAAAGTCTTTATGTTTTTTTCTGTAAATCCATTAGGATGATTGCCGGTAGATACGGCATATTGCTCTGCCGGAAGTCCGAAAGAATCGTATCCCATAGGATGAAGGACGTTGTAGCCTTGCATTCTCTTCATACGAGATACAATATCTGTAGCTGTATATCCCTCAGGATGTCCTGCGTGAAGACCTACACCTGATGGATACGGGAACATATCAAGCACATAATACTTGGGCTTCGAAAAGTCCCATACATCTGTCTTAAAGGTCTCATGCTCTTCCCAATATTTCTGCCACTTGGGTTCAATGGCTTTAGGATTATATTCCATTTTGATCTCCATTCCGGCACTTAAGTGTCATTATCTCAAATATAATTTTCTTAAAAAAAGAAATTTTTAGGATATTTATTTATACGCAAACTGTGGTAATTGTAGCAAAATATAGTATTACTGTCAAAATATAATGCGCTTTTAAATAAAGCTATATACATTATCTGCTACAGCCATTGTTGACTCTCTGTGGGAGACGATAATAATTATTTTGTCTTTTGCTTCATCCTTGAGAGCTTTAAGGATTATACCTTCATTCAAACTGTCAAGGTTACTGGTTGGTTCATCAAGAAGAATAATATCCGTATCATTCAGAAAAGCTCTTGCTATTCCTATTCTCTGCTTTTCACCTCCGGATAGTGTATCTCCAAGCTCACCTACTATGGTTTCATATTTATCAGGAAGGCTTAATATAAAATCGTGAAGAGATGCTTTTTTGGCAGCGTCTTCAATTTCTTCCATAGTTGCCATAGGCTTTGCAACTTTTATATTGTTGGCAATTGTATCATGGAAGATATACGTGTCCTGTGTTACATAAGATTGAAGTTTTCGAAGACTTGTTGTTCTTATATTTTTTATATCAAGAGCTTCTGTTTGTTCAGCTTTAGATGGGAGAAATGAACTTAGCCTTTCTTCAAGTGACATTTGATTCTGTTTCTCAACCTTTTCTGCTTCTATTGTTGCCTGCCTTCTTGCTTCCTCCTTCTGCTTGGCAAGGGCCATGGATTTTTTCAAAAAAGCATCTTCATGTTCCTTTTTTACACGCTCTTTTTCTTTTTCTTGTGCCTGCATTGCTCGTAGCATTTCAAGTGCAGACATTGGTTTATCGGTTTTACTATCCTGGTCACCTGCTATTGCACTGGTATTTTCGCTTTCTGAATATGCATTCTTTTCTTCTTGGTTGTACGTTGTTGATAGTGAATTATCTTTTACTTGGGTATCTGTTTCTATCTCTCTCAAATTGTCTTTTATATTTCTTTCATTGATAGCTTCTTTTGTTTCGTTAGAATCAACCTTTGTTTCTTTACTTTTTATATGCTCTTCAAAAGGATTTTCATTTCCTGCTATAATTTTTACGCTTCCCTTATCTGTATCATAAAAGCGCATCAAAAGTTTAAGAAGTGTTGATTTACCGCAACCGGATGCTCCATGTATGCCTATTATCTGTCCTCTTGGGAATCCTATCGAAAGGTCGCTTAATATTTGTTTTTCTCCATATGAAAAAGACAGATTTTCGGTAAAGATATTCTCTGCCGGAGGAATTACTTTTGCTCCTTCCTGATTTTCTATTACCTCGGGAATCTCTTCCAGGAGAGATATAACTCTGTCACCACTTGCAAGTGTCTGATTTAAATTATTTGACAGATTTGAAAGTGCTATTACAGGGCCAAAAGAACTCATTAGTGCTACAACTGCAACTATTCCTTCCGATGTATTTTCAAAATTTATTGCACTTATATATACAACTGCTATTAACATAATCCATGTTGAAATTTGGATGATGAGGTTAGTTATAGCAACCTGCTCTCCTCTTTGCCCTGACAGAGCTTTCTGGATAGTTGACAGAAAAACAGACTTATATTCTATTTCCTGTTTTCTCTTTTGGCCATAATCATATTGAATGGTTTCATCTAGTCCTCTTAGACTTTCAAGGACAAAAGAGTTCATTTCTCCAAATTCATTTCGATATTTTAGCCCGATTTCTGCTCCCTTTTGGGAATTGATATAAGGGATCACGATTCCGATGACTATATAAGAAAACAGTGAAATTACTCCAAATATTGGATTTATGCGACATTCATATGTCACCATTATTACAGTCATAATTATTGCAATTGCAATTGGTGAAATTGTATGCGCATAGAAAACTTCAAGTAGTTCTATATCTGATGTTAATATTGCAATTATATTTCCTTTATCTTTGCCTTCTAATTTTGCAGGAGCAAGTGCTCTAAGTGCAGCAAAAACTTTGTGCCTTATAATCGCCAGGAGTTTAAACGCAATAAAGTGGTTGCAGTACTGTTCTGCATAATGTAGTAATCCTCGTAGAATCGCCATTATAATTAGTGAAAATGCAAATCCGGCGCTAAAAGATCCATATCCTGCAACTAATACCGAGGCTCTTACTGTAAGGAATATCGCACAAATAAATCCTAATATTCCAAATGTTATAGCTAATATCATGATTGGAATGAGAGGTTTTACCAGAATTATTAGCTTGCCCATTATAAAAAGAGCACTACGGCGTTTTCTTTTAGCATGTATCGATTCTTCTTTGAAGTTGCTATGCTCAATTTTTTTGCTACTATTTTCTTCTGCATTTTTTACGCTACATTCTTCGATTTTTTTAATTCTGTTTTCTTCTGATTTTTTGATGCTGCACTCTTCGATTTTTTTGACGTTGTTTTCTTCTGATTTTTTAACGTTAGTTTCTTCTGATTTTAATATGCTATTTTCTTTGCTGTTTTGAACAGGCATTTCTTCTGTTTTACATTTTCCGCCGTTGAAATTTTCAAGCTTTTTCTGTGCATTGTATAAGAATGAATAACTTCCAAAATGTCCCATAAGGCTCTTATGATTGCCTTTTTCCACAATTGTACCGTCTTTGAGCATGTATATAAGATCTGCACTCTCAACGTTTGCAAGTCTATGGGTGATAAGAATTACAGTATGAGTTTTAGCAATTTCTTTAATTACAGTCATTATCATCTCTTCTGATTCTGCATCTATATTAGAAGTTGCTTCATCGAAGATATATATATTCGTATCATGAATAAGTGCTCTTGCAATCGATAATCTCTGTCGTTCTCCTCCTGAAAGATTAGAGGCTCCTTCCAATAGATTTATGTCTAGAACGGTCCTATCCTTAATCTCTTTGTTTGTAGTAGTTTCTTTATTATCACATACTTCTTTATTGTTAAGTTCAAGAAGGTTTACCTTTTTTAGGGCATCCAGCATTTCTTCATCTGACACATTTTCTTTTGCTATTTGAAGATTTTCTCTTATAGTACCTTTGAAAAGATTTGAATTTGTACTTACTATTGTTATATTTTTGTAGAGCTCAGATTCCTTTATAGACGAAATTTCTATATCTCCAATTTTAATACAACCTTTGTAGTCTTTCTGTCTTCCCATAATAAGAGACGCAATCGTACTCTTTCCACTTCCGGATACGCCTACAATTGCTGTAAATTTTCCTTGGGGAATCTCCATTGAAATTCCTTTTAATACTGCTCCCTTTTCTTTGGTTTTATTGATCAGACCAATTTCATCAGGAGAATTTGATGGTGCGAGGTATATATCTCCTTGAGTTGAAGCCTCTATTTCAACGTCTTTGTTATATGAAAAAAACACTTTGTCGAATGTGATGTTTCTATTATCGATCGGAAAGTCTTCTGTTCCTTCCTCCGGATTATCAAGATCCAGAAGATTAAAAATCTTGTCGCTTGCAGCCATTCCGTTCATTGCGATGTGGAAAAATGATCCTAGTTTTCGCATTGGAAGGAAAAATTCTGCGGACAATAAGATTATCATAATTGTTCCATATAGACTGATACTGCTATTAAAAAAGCCCGAAAGTGCAGTAATAATCCCTGCAGCTGCTCCGCCATATGCCATTATATCCATAACACTTGTAGAGTTAAGCTGCATTGTTAGAACTTTCATTGTTACTTTTCTAAAATGCTCTGATTCGACATCCATCTTGTCTGCGGCTATTTTGTCGCTTTGATATATTTTGAGCGTGGTAAGTCCTTGTATATTCTCAAGGAAACTGTCCCCAAGCTCAGCATACATGCTCCAGTATTTATTCAATATTCTTTTTGCAATTTTTTGTACAACAACTATAGATACCGGTATTAGCGGTACAAAGATAAGAAGAATAAATGCTGCTTTTATACTGACTGTTGCAACCACAATGAACAATATAAAAGGAGATATCATGGAATAAAACAGCTGTGATAGATATTGTCCAAAATATGTTTCGAGCTGTTCAACTCCTTCGGTAAGTAGCTGTGTAACCTCTGCTGTTGAAACTTTATCCTTGTAGGATGAACCAAGGCTTAGGAGTTTTTGGTATATTTTGCTTCTGAGAACTTTTTTTACATCTGCACTTGCTGCATAGGACGCATCAGCCTCTTTTTTATCAAAAACAACTCTAAGCAGTATACATATAATAGATGGTATTATATATTTAATATACGACCTGGCATTTATTACATTATCACTTCCCGAAAGAAGATTTGAGCTCGACTCTGCTACATTGGCGAGTATCAAAGATATGCAGACGACAATTACAATCTGGCATAGAAGTCCCAAAATCTTCCATATTACCTGTTCCTTGATATATTTACTTGCATCTGCTAAAAGCACTAGTAATCTCTTTTTTATCATACTCTTCTCCACGCACTGTTTTAATTATTGTTTTTAGTATTTCTTCTTTTGTCGTTTTTGTTTTTCTCTTTCGTTTATAGTTGTAGATTCTTTTGTTTGTCGCTTTTGATTTGTATATTTGCCTTCTTATATTTATCGCTCTTTGTTTGTCTTTTTGGCTTCTTTTATTTGTTGCTCTTGATTTGTAATTTTGAGTTTCTTTTGTATATCGCTCTTGATTTATTTTGATTTGTGAATTTTAATGTATTATTCTTGGTTTGTTGCGCATCATTTTTACTTGCATATAATTTATTTTACCGATATTATCGCCCTTTAGCAAATGGTCGGCTTGTTGTTTGGACCTCAATAGAGGAATTATACTTATATGTAAATCCACTTTAAAACGCGCCTATATCTTCAGATATAAGCGCGTTTTGAAAGTTTACAACTGCTACCCAGAGCAGTAGAAGCTTTTTCATTTAAATTACAATCTCTTGATTGCATCCATGGCTAACATTGAACGTTCACATTCTTCGGCAGATAAGGTCAGTTGCCAACAATACGGACTGTCTTTCATGCATTTAGCAGCATATGATAAACCATTAGTTCTTTTGTCGAGGAAAGGTTTATCAATCTGGTTTGGGTCTCCAAGAAGTATTATCTTGGTATCCTTACCTGCTCTAGTGATTATTCCTTTTGCCTGATTAGGTGTCATGTTCTGAGCTTCGTCGATTATAAGATATGTTTTTGCAATCGAGCGTCCCCTTATGAAATTCAGAGCTTCTGTCTGAATTATGCCGCGATCAAATATTTCTGCTATTTTATCTGATAGCTGTTCCTCATCACCGTAACGTTCTTCTTCATCAGAGTCAAGGATTTGCTCAAGGTTATCAATTATAGGTCTCATAAGCGGTGCAATCTTTTCCTGCTCATCACCCGGGAGAAATCCGATATCGTCGTCAAACTGTGCATTTGGACGACATACAATGATTCTTCGGTATTCACCTGTTACATTGTTGAACACTTTTTCAAGTCCTACTGCAAGTGAATAGAATGTTTTCGCTGTACCGGCCATTCCTTTTATTATTACAAGAGGTGCTTCCTGAGCGCTTGCCATAAGAGCTTCCTGCATAAAATACTGGCCTACGTTTCTTGGCGTCACACCATATGGTTTGCACTTTTTGTATTTGAGCGGCACCACTTTTTTGTTATGAATTCTACCAAGAAGAGATTTTCTATCAGATTGATCCGGTTTTAATATTACAAACTCATTTTCATGAAAAGAAATATCTATTCTTTTTCCCTGTTCGTCTGTATCGTACAAACATTCAACTGGTATACCGTCTTTTTTGAAATTGTCAATTTCTTCTTCCGGAACATAGACTTCGTTTCTTCCTGTATAAAGTTCATCTTCATCAGATATCTGCTCAGTTGTAAAATCTTCAGCTTTGATTCCAATTATATGGGCTTTAATTCTAAGTAGAAGATCTTTGGTTACAAGAATTATCTGTTCACCCTTTTTTTGTTCATCAATAATCCCCTTACAAACCTGAAGAATTCTATTGTCTGCTTTGTCATCCGGAAGATCTTCAGGAAGAGTAACGTTTACACAGTTTTTTTCTACGCGGACACTGCCGCCCCCTTTTAAATCAACTCCTTTCAAAAGATCTCCGTTCATGCGGAGATTTTCAAGATAACGGACTGCTGCTCTTGCGTTAGCTCCTTTCTCACCATCTGCATTTTTTAATCTGTCAAGCTCTTCTAACACTACGAGTGGAAGTACAAGGTTGTTGTCCTCGAAGCATTCCAGTGCGTATGGAGCTTGAATCAGTACGTTCGTGTCAATCACATAAGTCTTCTTCATACGTGCAGATTCCTCCTATCTCCCTATTTATCAGAAGAAAATGCGCCTTTTAGAAAGCGCAAAGGACATGACACAGGAGAACCCTGTATCATGTCCTTTTTTGAAGTTGCATTCTATTTGATAGAGCTGCAAATATTTTCTTCTTCACCATAATTTAATTATAAACATAACTTTTATGTCTGACAAGTTGTTAACTTGTACTAAATTTTTATGATTATACAACAGTTACAAATAATACAACTGTTCTATAAAAAAATATACATTTGACTTTAATTTATGATGAATGCATATAAAAAAAAGAATGTATTCTTCTGTTGTTTTGATAGTTCTGTGATTCTTTCACTTCAGATTTATACTTATAATACGTGTTTCTATTGACTCCTGCAAGTTTAAAATAGGTGTAATTTTTTATATTCCAATTAACACCACAAGTTATATACATTCCAAATTACACCATATCTTTCGATATATGAAATCCTCGGTATTAATTACTAAAACTTCGCACTTGCCAGACTGGCGCCAGTCTGGCAAGTGCGAAGTTTTAGTTAATTATTCTTTACACTGCCCTTCTTTTTTGGGGATAAATCTTTAAAAAATACTTTATACGCTTCCATAATCTCTTTGAATTTATCTCTTGATACTTTGATTTGATAAACATCTTCTCCTGAGGTAAGAATAACTTCATTATTGCTGCTGTCGTACCCTGTTATCAAATCTTTTTTTATAAGTGCATCACGTCTGCATCTGTATAACATGGTACTGTATATCTTTTCGAGGGATGAGATGCTTTGTTTGCTTATATATTCGCCTCTGGTTGTTTTTACTTTTTGATATGATTTACCGGATAATAATACACTTTCTATGCATATTATTTCTTCACCGTTTATAAAATATGTCATACTTCCTTGGGGTTTGCTCTGTATACTTTTTCTATAGTCTTCTATTTCATCAGGTTGCTTATAGTCCAGGTATTCTTTGATGTTGGACAATGCCAGTTCCGTTTCTTCTATTTCTTCTACCGAGCTATAGCTTTTTTTGTTTGAAGTTACTAGTTCCTCCGGAAATAGTCCCGGTCTGAAATACAGGTCTTGATCCACTTTTGAATATGCACATAATAGAACAGGCAATTCACTATACTCTTTTTTGATTTTAGTGTATATATTCATCTCTTTTTGATTGGTCAGATGGAAACACAGAAAATCTATTCTTGATTCTTCTGAATCAAGATTTTTAAATACACTTTTATAATTTGAGCATACTAGTAGTTCATAATTTGTGTTATACCTGAAATTTAAATATGGTATTGCCTTTTCTTCAAGAAAGGTTTTTAGTGCATCGTTCTTACCATACAGAAGAAATTTATTATCCCTCATAATTTTCCTCTATTGTGATTTTCTTACTGCCTTATAATTTGCTGATATTTTGAGAAAAAACAAGATGATAAAATGAAATTATGACAGATAGAATTACTTTGATTTTCTAAAATCTTGTTATGGTCAAAAAAATTGACTCATTTATGTTATTACATTAAAAATTCACCAGGATAAGCCTGATGAATTTTTAGTAAAATGTTCGGGAGGGGATTCGAACCCCCGACCTTCCGCTTAGGAGGCGGACGCTCTATCCAGCTGAGCTACCCAAACGTAATCGTGCCTTTTATGAAAAGGCACTGTTACAATTTAACATAATAATGATGATTTTTCAATCCATTTTTTTAGGAAAATTTATATGACCCTGAAGCCATATACTTCCCTTGAATCTTCTCCCGACTGCGGGTTCTCCTAACAGATCCTTACGATTTATAGCTATGTCATATTCAATGCCTGAACAATTAACGCTTAGAACATATACCGGTTCTTTGGTGTAGGTATTTATTGTGAGCCTGTAATCGGTTATTTCGCCCATCATTGAATACTGATCGCATTCTACTCCGTACGGCATGAAATAATTATCTACCAGTGTATATACATCTTCTCTTTGAATCTTGTCTGAGATGGTAGTATAAATGTTCATGTCATCAAGAGTTAGAGATTCTATTGCATTTTCATCTCCATTTCTTGCTGAGCTTACCAGTCTGGTTCTTGTCTGTCTTTTCTTTTTTAATAGTCTTTTCTGGTTTGGAGTCTTAGCTATGGGAAACATTATGCTGCCCTGCGTTGACAGGGCTGATAATGTTACTGATGTTCCGATAGTTTTTTTCTGTCCGTTTTCCGAAATTTTTAGATAATCCATCATGTTCTGCAGATAGAATATCATCGTTATTCCTACTCTCGGATCATCACATACTCCAGCATAGGATTCTGTTGCCGCATGTCTTTCGATTGTTATGTCTTCTGATGATGATATTACTTCGCTTTTTATATACGGATAATAGTATTCATATATAAAGTGATTGTCACTTTTGAATTGGCCAAAGACTGTTACTCCAAGTCCCGGTGCAAACTCTTTGGTGAATTGTGCATAGATTTCATCATCTTCGTTTTTGATATAATCACGCTCGTTGGCATTCTGAACACAATATTCCAAAAGCTTTTCGAGTGCTCCTTTGCCTTGCAATCCAGCAAGGCCTATGGCTCTCATAAATTTATGCATTATTTCTCCGGAATAAGAATTTCTTTTCCGCCCATGTATGGTCTTAAAGCTTCGGGGATCTTAACTGATCCATCTGCCATAAGATTATTTTCAAGAAATGCTATTAGCATTCTCGGCGGAGCTACTACTGTATTGTTAAGTGTATGAGCAAAATAGTTACCGTCTTTGCTCTTGATTCTGATTTTAAGGCGTCTTGCCTGCGCGTCTCCAAGGTTTGAACAGCTACCTACTTCAAAGTATTTCTTCTGACGTGGTGACCATGCTTCTACGTCGCAGCTCTTAACTTTAAGATCAGCAAGATCTCCTGAACAGCATTCAAGTGTCCTTACCGGAACATCTAATGAACGGAAGAGATCAACTGTATTCTGCCACAATTTGTTATACCAGGTCCATGCATCTTCCGGCTTGCAGACTACTATCATTTCCTGTTTTTCGAATTGATGAATTCTATATACGCCTCGCTCTTCTATTCCATGAGCACCTTTCTCTTTACGAAAACATGGTGAATAGGAAGTAAGTGTATATGGCATTTCATCTTCAGGAAGAAGCTGGTCTATAAATTTACCAATCATTGAATGTTCTGATGTACCGATTAGGTAGAGATCTTCTCCTTCAATCTTATACATCATGGCATCCATTTCCGGGAAACTCATAACGCCTGATACTACATTTCCATGTATCATGTATGGTGGAATTACGTATGTGAAACCTCTATCAATCATGAAATCTCTTGCGTATGCAAGTACTGCAGAATGTAATCTGGCAATATCTCCCATAAGATAATAGAATCCGTTACCTGCTACTCTTCTGGCTGCATCGAGATCTATACCGTTAAATCTTTCCATGATGTCTGTATGGTATGGGATTTCGTAATCAGGAACAATCGGTTCACCGAATTTTTCAATTTCAACATTACAAGAATCATCTTTTCCAATTGGAACGGAAGGGTCGATTATGTTTGGAATCTGATACATAATTTCAAGTATTTGGTCATCGACTTCCTTTTGCTTTTCTTCAAGCTGTGAAAGCCTTTCAGCATTTTTGGTAACTTCTTCCTTTACTTTTTCCGCTTCTTCTTTTTTGCCTTCCTTCATTAGGACGCCGATTTGTTTGGAAATTGTATTTCTACTTGCTCTTAATTCGTCAGATTCTTGTTTGATCTGACGACTTTCTTTATCAAGTTCAATCACCTTGTCTACTAGCTCTAATTTCTGATCCTGAAATTTTTTCTTAATGTTTTCCTTTACTGCATCGGGATTTTCTCTTAAAAATTTGATATCAATCATGACTATCTCCGTTTCATATTTATATAATATAAAAAAATTTAATTTTTTATAATGTTTTTACCTGCTTGTTACAGCAATTTCAAGCGCTTTTCTTTCTTCTGTTCCAAGTTCAATATCAGATCTTCCGTTTTTGATTACTTTAGTATAGGAGTAGCACCCTTCATTGCCGTGCACTGAATTTATTATATAACCATTATCTTCTTCGTCAAGGAGGGCAAGTGCATATGATAGTTGCCCTCCCATTTGATTAAGCGCATCATATTTTACAATCCCGACTTTTTGGAAACAATGCATCATCCTCTTATTAATATCCATGATGTCTTTTTTGTTTTTTTCCGATGAGGCTTTCATATATTGATTATCTTCAAACAGTTCTATGATTTGATCTTCTAAGCTTTCTGCATCTCTTCCTGACATGAATTTTTTGATTCTCTTTTTCATCATAGATAATTCTTTGCTTTGCTTAATTGTACAAATAAGAAGAACCAATACAAGAAGCAGCAGTATTGTAAGCACTATAATATATACTCCTGGATCAAGATTCGAAAGTCCTACATAGTTTAATATTTTACTGTTCATTTTCCTGTCCTTTTTGCTTTATTATTATATCTGTCTTATAATTTGGCTTTTATCCTTGCAAAAGTAACATATGGGTTATTTTCTCAAGGTCGTCATTATTATAGAATTCGATTTCTATTTTACCGCCTCCATTGTTTCCTTTTGGAGTGATTGCAACTTTCGTTCCTGTTCTTTCTTTGCATCTTCTTTCGAGTTCTCTGTATATGTTTTCGAGGTTCTTATCGATTGTTACTGATTGCTTTGGCAATGGCTTTTCTTTTCCGATATCCTTAACAAGCTTTTCTGCTTGACGAACACTTAATTTTTCGTCAAATATTTTCTCTGCAAGTTCTGTCTGTACCTTCTTATCATCAATTGACACAAGCGCTCTTGCATGGCCGCTTGTAAGTTTTCCATCTATTACCATTTGCTGTACTTCATCTGCAAGCTTTAATAGTCTCATGGAATTGGTTATTGCTACTCGCGATTTGGATACTCTTTCTGCAACTTCATCTTGCTTTAAATTAAACTCTGTTATAAGTCTATGGAATGCCTTAGCTTCTTCAATTGGATTTAGATTTTCTCTCTGAATGTTTTCGATAAGCTGTATTTCTACAATTTGTTGATCTGTAAGGTCATTTCTTATCACTACAGGCACTTCTTTTATTCCGGCTGCTCTTGCTGCACGCCAGCGTCTTTCACCTGCTATTATTTCAAAATGATCGTCTCTGTTTCTTACGAGAAGTGGTTCAAGTATTCCAACCTGTTTAATTGATTCTGTCAGCTCTTGTAAAGCATCTTCATCGAACTGCTTTCTGGGCTGTTCGTGGTTGGGTTCAACCTTTGTTATTTTTATAAGTTGCTTATTAATGTCTGTTTCCTTGGACTTATCCTCATTACTAACGGTTTTCGATATTTCTTCTTTTTTTAATTCTCCAGCCGGTATAAGACTGTCAAGCCCTCTTCCGAGGCCTCTTTTTGCTTTAACTGCCATATTTTTTATCCCCTCTTTTTAACCTTCGTTTGCAATTACCTCTTCTGCCAGAAGTTTGTATGCTTCAGCTCCGGCTGATTTCGGCTCATATAAATTGATTGGTAGCCCGTAGCTTGGTGCTTCTGCAAGTCTGATGTTTCTCGGAATTATTGTTTTGAATACATTCTCATCTATATGATCCTTGACGTTTTCTACTACCTGTAATGAAAGGTTTGTTCTTGCATCAAACATTGTAAACACTACACCTTCCATCTCGAGCTTTGGATTAAGCCTTTCTTTTACAAGATTAACCGTATGTACCAACTGGCTCAATCCTTCGAGTGCATAATATTCGCACTGGATTGGTACCAGAACTTTATCAGCTGTTGTCATTGCGTTTACTGTCAACATGCTTAGTGAAGGGGGACAATCGATTATGATAAAATCATAACTGTCTTTAACCTTGTCTATCTCGTTTTTTAAGATATATTCTTTTTTGTCTACATCTATTAGCTCGATTTCTGCAGCTGATAGATTGATATTTGAGGGAATTATATCTATTCCTGGTAGGTCTTCGACTATATTGTGTCTTATACAGTCAAATACCGTACTTTCACCTATCATTAAATGATAGATTGTCCTATCTATTTCATTTTTGTCTAAACCGAATCCACTTGTTGTATTTCCTTGGGGGTCTGCATCGATTACGAGAATTTTACGATTTTCTTCAGCAAGAGCTGCTGAAAGATTGATAGAAGTTGTTGTCTTACCAACTCCTCCCTTTTGGTTTGCTACTGCTATGATTCTTCCCATATATCTCCCATTTCTGCGCCGAACTTCTTTACTTTTATTCCAAAATACACGCACTAATTGATATAAAGTAGTATTTTCGGCGCCATTGATTGTCTATAAACGCCCTAATTTTGTGAATTTTTAGGACAATTTTCTGTTTCACACGCTTTTTTAGCGCTTTTTAACAATGTTTCACAGTCGATTATACTAAATATAGTTTATTATGTTTCACGTGAAACAAAGTTTTGTGGTTTTTTGGAATATTTAAATTGTATTTTGGAATGTTTCACGTGAAACAAATTTATAAAAATATGTTTCCGTGAACACTTCTTTATTATAGAGGTTGTTTAGAAGGTAGTCCAGCTTTTCGAGGATATATTTTTGGAGTCGATTTTGATTTGTTAATAATTACAACAGATCGTTCGATATCAGAATCGGGCAAAAAAGTATTATTAACCGAGCTTATAGAACCACCAAGAATATTTAGAGCTGACTTTGATGAATCGATTTCGTCATTAATTTTGTTGCTTTTGTATGCAATAAATACACCTCCTTTTTTTATATAAGGAAGTATATATTCTGATAAGGTTGACATGTTAGCAACTGCTCTTGCAGTGCCAATATCAAACTTTTCACGTAAAACACCATTTTTGGAATTAGAGAAATCTTCAGCTCGGCCATGGATTGTTTCTATAAGTCCTTCCGAGTTAAGATCAAGAACCTGTATAACTTCATCAAGAAATTTGATTCTCTTATTAAGAGAGTCAAGGAGCGTAACTTTAAGAGACGGAAAAACAATCTTAAGCGGTATTCCAGGAAAACCAGCTCCGGTACCAACATCTATTAAGCTAAGACTTTTTTTGGAAAAATCAAAATAAGGGCAGGCCATAAGAGAATCAACAAAATGAAGTTTACAAACATCATCAAATTCGGTAATAGCTGTAAGGTTCATAACCTTATTCCATTCAATAAGCAAATTATAATATTTATCAAACTGCTCAATTTGATGATCAGATAAACTAATACCGATAGAGTTTAGTTCATTTATCATCTTACTATAATCATTCATAATTAATCCTCAAAAGAAAAATCACTCCAAAACATCAAATAATAAATCGAAATGCAAAAACACCTTCAACAGAACACGAAATACTTTATAAGTTGTCTGTACCTGTATAACAGCAAAAAAAGGGGTGGTGTCAGTCTGGCAAGTGCAAAGTTTGAGTTATTTAGACTTATATACAGAATCAATATAAACCAACAATACAGAAATATCTGCAGGATTTACTCCGCTGATTCTGCTTGCTTGCCCTATATTTACTGGCATAAATTTCTTAAGCTTCTGTCTTGCTTCAATACGTAAACTTGAAACATCATCATAATCAATATCAGATGGTATAAATTTGGTTTCGAGTTTTTTGAAAGCAGCAATTTGTGATTCTTGTCTTGTAATATAACCTTCATATCTAATATTAATTTCAACTTGATCGGTTACATCATGCGAAAGAGAAGGTCTATCCGGATCTATTTCAGACAGTAAGTCGTATGATAACTCAGGTCTGCATATAAGTTCAGCAAGTGAAGAAGCTGTCTTTAAAATTGAAGATCCGTGATTTACCATAAAATTTTGAACATTTGAAGAAGCTCCAACTCTAGTGTTTTTCAGTCTTTCTATTTCACTTGCAATTTGCTTTTCTTTTAAAAGAAGATAATCATACTGCTCTTTAGAAATAAGGCCGGCTTCATAGCCTTTTTTTCTAAGGCGAAGATCAGCATTGTCCTGTCTTAAAAATAATCTATATTCTGCACGTGAAGTCATCATACGATATGGTTCCTGGTTATCTTTGGTAACAAGATCATCAACCAAAACGCCAATATACCCTTCGCTTCGGTCAATTGTAATATAAGGTTTACCACAAATTTGCCTTGATGCGTTAATTCCAGCATAAAGTCCTTGCGCTGCTGCTTCCTCATAACCGGAACTTCCATTAAACTGTCCGGCAGAAAAACATCCTCTGATAGTTCTAATCTCAAGGATAGGAGAAAGTTGTCCTGATTCAAGACAATCATATTCAATGGCATAAGCATTTTTCACTATTTTGCAATGTTCAAGTCCCGGAACAGATCTGTACATTTCAAGTTGAACATCTTCAGGCATTGATGAAGACATACCATCAACATAAACCTCATTGGTAAATGTGCCTTCCGGTTCAATAAATACTTGATGTCTGTCATGATCAGGAAATTTAACAACCTTATCTTCTATTGAGGGACAATATCTTGGACCAACTCCTTTAATAACACCTGAATACATGGGTGATCTATCGATATTATTTCTTATGATTTCATGAGTTTTCGAATTAGTATAGGTTAGCCAACATGAAACCTGATCTTTTTGTACATCTAAAGGGTTTGTAGAAAAAGAAAACGGAACAACAGGCGTATCACCAAACTGCTCAGTCATCTTGGAATAATCGATCGAGTTTCCATCCATTCTGGCAGGTGTTCCTGTTTTGAATCTTCTAAGTTTAATTCCGGAAGCTTCTAAAGAAGCTGATAGGTTATTGGATGGCTGCATTCCATTTGGTCCTGTATAGGCAATTGTTTCTCCGCAAAGGCATCTTGCTTTTAGATATGTTCCTGTACATAGTATTACTGCTTTGCAGTTATAGATTCCACCGGTAGCAATTCTAACTCCGGTTATTCTATGAAGATATCCTTCCTTTGAAAGATTATTACCAAATGAATCAACTGTATCTGAAGAAACTTTCTCTATAATTAGTTCTACTACTTCTGTCTGTTTAATAGATAAATGTTTTTGCGACTCTAGAATTTTTTTCATAGATAGAGAGTAGGCAAGTTTGTCAGCCTGAGCACGAAGAGAATGTACAGCTGGTCCTTTTGAAACATTTAGCATTTTGGACTGAAGAAAAGTTTTATCAATATTCTTGCCCATCTCGCCACCAAGTGCATCAATTTCTCTGACAAGATGTCCTTTTGAAGAACCTCCAATATGAGGATTACATGGCATGAAAGCAATATTATCAGCACTTACAGTAAATACAACGGTCTCAAGCCCGAGCCTTGCACAAGCAAGTGCTGCTTCACACCCGGCATGGCCGGCACCAATTACGCATACGTCAACATTATCAATAATAGAATTAATCATATAAACCCTTTATATAAACCATTTATAAATAAAATAATTATAGAAAAACAAAACAATAAGATTAAAATATTTGAAATATATAATAAAGTAATAACGTTATATCAATTAAAGTAAAAATATAAAACAGTAAAAATATAAAAACAGTAAAAATAAAATTTGAATAATTGAAGCAAAATATTATATCTATTTTCCCATACAAAATCTTGAGAAAATTTCTTCTACAAGGTCATCGCCGACTTCTTCTCCAATAATTAGTCCAAGACTTTCGTATGCATCGTGAAGATCAATAGTATAAAAATCTTCACTAAGACCTTGCAAAACAGAGTCTCTTACAAGCCTAAGGGATTTGTCGGCCTTTTCAAGGAGCTGTTTATGCCGAATGTTGGTTACATATATCTCTTCTTTTGGAACTAATCTTCCATCTAAGAAAAGATCGCTAATAGCTTTTTTGAGTTCATCGATTCCGTTTCCCATAAGCATAGATGTGGTGATGATTGGAATGTCTTCACTAGTACAAAATTTTTCTAAAAGCTTTTTTATATTTTCTTTTGATATGACAATTTCTTCCTCTTTATCGGTTTTATTAAGCAAAATTATTATTTTTTTATCTTTTATAGAATCAAGAATTTCTATATCGTCATCATTGATATTGGAAGTTGAATCAATCATATACAAGATAAGATCAGCGTCTTTGGCAAATTTTCTGGCCTTCTCAACACCGATAGCTTCAATTTTATCATCTGAATTACGGATACCTGCTGTATCGATAACATGAAGTAGTATATCATCTACCCTAACATCATGTTCAATGACATCTCTTGTAGTGCCGGCAATATCTGTAACAATTGCAGTTTCTTCACCTGTGAGTAAGTTAAGTAAAGAGGATTTGCCACTGTTAGGTTTTCCTATAATTACAGTACTTATGCCTGTTGACCGTAGTTTTCCTTCATCAGCGCTTTTGATAAGGCTGTCGCATTTTTGAATAAGTTTGTCACACATCGGCATGATCTGATTAGAATAATCAGAAAGATCATAATTCTCAGGATCATCGAGAGCGGATTCAATATATGCCATTTGATATATTATTTCTTTTCGCATACCATCTATTATATTGCGCATATCGCCCCGAAGCATTTTCTCAGAATTAGAAAGAGCAAATTCAGATTTGGCTCCAATTATATCCATTACAGCTTCTGCTCTTGTAAGATCAATTCTTCCGTTTAGAAATGCTCTTTTAGTAAATTCACCGGGCTCTGCAAGTCTACACATATTCTCATCCTTGATAAGTTCGTGAAGAATTTTCTGCATAACCATGGTTCCGCCATGTGTATTTATTTCTACAACATTCTCTTTGGTATAAGAATGAGGAGCTAGCATTACAGATACCATAACTTCATCTATAATGCCACCTGATAAGTCACAAAAATATCCAAATCGAATTGTTCCACTCTTATGTTTATCAAGATCAAATTCATGCCTTGCATTTTGATAAAACATAGATACAGCTTTAACGGCATTTGATCCGCTAACTCTTATAATTCCTATACCGGCATCACTTGCAGCTGTAGCTATGGCGGCAATTGTGTCATCGTTTGTATGAATCATAACAAACCTCTATAAAAATACTATTCCTTATTAAAATACACCCCACTTGAAACAAGAGGGGTGTACAAAAAATCTGCTTAATTTATTTCTTAAGTGTTATAACAACCCGACGATATGGTTCCTCGCCTTCGGAATGTGTTGTTACATAACGATCATTCTGAAGCGCCGAGTGAATAATTCTTCTTTCGTAAGGGTTCATAGGTTCAAGAGAAACATTTCTTCTTGTCTTCCTAACCTTATAAGCAATATTTCTTGCAAGATTTTCAAGTGTCGCCTTACGACGCTGACGATAATTCTCAGTATCAACTTTGACATGAATGTAATCATCCTGGTTGCGATTAACTACAAGTGATACCAGATATTGGAGAGAATCCAGGGTCTGCCCTCTCTTTCCAATAAGAACACCCATATCAGCGCCCTTTAAATCTACATTAAGAACTGTTGCCTCTGAATCAAAAGTAATATCTAGTTCTACAGGCATATCCATAGCTTTGAATACATCTGTAAGAAACACCCTGGCAGCTGATATCAATGAATCTCCATCAATATTTTTGGAAACTTTAGATTCTGAATCATTAGCTAAAGACTTCTTATTATCTTCTTTTGTAATAAAAGTACCTTTAATATCAGAAGCTGAATTTGATTCCAAATTATTAGTTTTATCACTATTTTCAGTTGAATTATTTATCTTAGAATCTTCAGAAAAATTTTTTTGTTCTTTGATTCTAGCTTTGATAATAGCAGGTTTAATTCCCATTCCAAGGAAACCTGTAGAACCTTCACTGACAATCTCATATTCAAGACGATCTGATGTTACCGAAAGCTGTTCACAAGCTTCTGTTATAGCTTCAGAAACTGATTTGGCAGTGTATTCTTTATATTCACTCATATTATTTAGTCTCCTGATTTACCAAATTATTTAGTGAGTTCTATCATATTCTTTTACCATATTAGCAGCTTTGAGAAGAGAATCATCTCTTGCCTTACCTGAATCGTACAAAGCAAGAACCTCGTTTAGTCTACGATCTCGATCTTCTTCAGAAACGCTACTGGTACTTACTTCACTAGCAAGAGAAGATAAATTTCTATTAGAGAAATTAGCATAGTTCGAAAGTCCGGGTGTTATGTCTTTTCTCTTTTCAAGCTTCTTTTGATATTTAGCCTGATTTTCTTCAATCATAGCATCAATATCTATCTTGTCGATACGGTGATTAACTATGATCGCAAGAATTGTACGTATAACTGCTGCAGCAATCCAGTAGATTCCCATACCTGCAGGAAGTGTGAAACAAATCCATGCAGAGAAAATAGGCATGACAACATTCATTGTCTTGATAGAATTCTGCATCTGAGCAGCAGGATCATTAGGATCGAGCTTTTGATTGGTCTGGTTCATTGAAGTCGTAAGCTTAACAGACAAGAACTGTGTCAAAAAAGCTAGAACCGGAACAATTACAGCAATTATAATGGCAATAATAACGCCTGCAGAAAATCCGCTGCTATGAAACTTCTCGACAGCTTCAGAAAACATATACTGAGGTGAGTTTGAAATGGTCAACCCCAGGAAGTTGTTCATGGTTTCAACATTCGAAGAAGTAGTACTAATCGTATTTACAAGATCAGTATTACCTGTAGAAGAAGCCCAATTGGATAGTTCTTCCCAATTTGATGTAGAAAACTTATTAAGGAGCTGAGCATAGTAATCACTTGATGCTCCATTTGTAGTCATCTCTTTAATGATAGCTGTGGCACTTGTAGAGCCTGATAAAAGTTCAGTAACTTTAGTAGCAGCAGAATCCCCAAGACCAACCAGTGCATTACCTAAATCTGAAAAAACTTTATTTACAGCCGGAACATATTTAGGAATGTTATAAATAACGCGATACAGAGGAAGGAGTATCAGCATCTGTAGAACCATCTGTACACAGCTACCGGACATTGAAACTCCGTATTTGCCGTATACAGCTTGAATTTCCTGGTTCATAGCCATCTGTGAATCTGTATCTTTTTTGTTTTGGTACTTATCCTGAATAGCTTTGATTTCAGGTTGCATCTTAGCTTGAAGCTTACTAAATTTTTGCTGTCTGTATGTAAGTGGCAGCATGGCAACATAGATAATTAGTGTGAAAAGAACAATGGCAACACCTATATTGCCGACGGCAACGCTTCCGTCACCTTTTGTAAATACCCCTGCAATTCCGGCTAGAACGATATAAATGGCGTTCATTATATAACCGAGAATTACCGCAATCCAATTGAACATATAAGCAGTCCTCCGCTTATATTCTGTTTAAGGAACCGGATCATATCCTCCGCTTGATAATGGATTACACCTAAGTATCCTCCATAGTGCAAGCAGCCCTCCCTTAACCACGCCATATTTGGTGACAGCCTCCAGAGCATATTCTGAGCATGTCGGAATATAAGGACATTTAGTACTCTTAAGAGGTGACAAATATTTCCGGTAGAACTTAATCAGAACAATAAATAGTTGTTTCATGTGCATCTCCCTATGCAGGAAAAAATAACCTGCAGTCTATAGTTAAGACAGTTAAGAATTATCACATATTTTCTAAGTTACGTGCAGATTTGGAACAATCTGATCGGTAAATATCTAAATATTAATACATAAATATAATGATATCTGCGCTTACAGATCAGACCTGCTCATTATTTTTCATTAAATGAGCCTTTGCCATTAATTCAAGGAGAGATTCCTTTAGAGTGTGATAATCAGCATCTTTACTGGCTGATCTGGCAACGACTACGATGTTTAAACCACTATCAAACATCTTTTCATGTAGTCTCACAATTTCACGAATCAGTCTTGCAAAATGATGTCTTACAACACTGTTTCCGATTTTTTTTGAACAGGAAATACCAAGATAGCTATCTTCTGTCTGATTTTTCCACACATACAGGACCAGATATCTATCTGCTATTGATTTCCCATTGTTATATACATTTTTAAAATCTTGTGTTTTCTTTAGTGATTTCATCTAATCAAAAAATAAGGCTACATTTAATTCAAATGCAGCCTTTACGTCAAGTATCCTTAAGCGGATAATCTCTTTCTACCTTTAAGTCTTCTGGCAGCCAGCACTTTTCTTCCACCCGGAGTACTCATTCTAGCTCTGAAGCCATGTACTCTCTTACGCTGAAGCTTATGCGGCTGAAATGTCATCTTTGCCATGTTTTATAACACCTCCTTTACCAAAATAATACAAGTTCAAAATCTGATAAATTCAGACTCTGACTCGGAAAAAATCCGTTTCCCTAACAGGAAAACAGATTCAGATAGGTCTGTAATTATTCCTGTGTGGAAAAAATCGTTCTAATTATATATAAAAACATCTATTTAGTCAAGTATGATAAAACGAAAAATCATTATTATATGATAAAACGAAAAATCATTATTATTTTTGTTTTCGGTATAAAGTATAACTCAAACTTGGGAATTCATATTCTTAATGTAAGGTGCTACAAGATCATTTATAACTTCTCCGGCTATTATTAGTCCTACTACGGAAGGAACAAAGGCAGTTGACCCAGGAATGTCTCTTCTTTGAGTACATTTCCTGGCTGTTCCGGGAGGGCATATACAATGCTGTCTGCAGCTAATTGACATATCTTCAAGTGGTCTAACAGGTTTTTCTTTGGAATACACAACTTTAAGAGATTTTATTCCTCTTTTTCTGCATTCTCTTCTCATAACCTTGGCAAGTGGACATATAGAGGTACTGTATATATCAGCGACTTCAAAGCCGGATGGATTAATCTTATTACCTGCTCCCATAGAAGAAATGACGGGAATATTAAGTTTATTAGCATTTTCAATGATTTCCAATTTGCCACTGACGGTATCTATAGCATCTACTATATAGTCATATTCCAGGAAATTGAACTGATCAGCTGTCTGAGGCAAATAAAAGGTCTTATATGTTCTAACATCACAATTTGGAGATATTTCATTAATACGTTCTTTGGCAACGTCTACTTTATATTTACCGACTGTTTTTCCTGTTGCAAGAATTTGCCTGTTTATATTGGTAAGGCATACTTTATCATCATCTATAAGGTCAAGTGCTCCAACGCCTGAACGAGCAAGTGCTTCTATTACATATCCGCCCACTCCTCCTATACCAAATACGGCCACTCTGCTTTTTGATAATTTGTCCATGGCTTCTTTACCATATAATAACTGAGTTCTAGAAAATTCGTTTAACATCTTATATTCCTTTAAAAATACTATTCAATTGATAGGAATAATAGTAATAGCAGTTAAGAGCAATGTCAATTATGTCCGCCCGGTACGGATTTAAAAAATTCAAAAAAGTTATCCACAATTTTATTTTCAATATATAGTATGAAAAATAATTATCCACAACTAAATATAGAAAATGTGGATAAATTGTGTTTTTTATGTTTTTAATTTTTTAAATCCACAAATTGTGGAAAAATTGTGGATAAACTGCTTTTTTCAGATAATAAAATTAGCCGTTTTATGATTTTATCCACCTTTTTTAGGTTGATTATCATGTTTTTACTGTTAGTGTATAACTTTTTTATAAATTTTTTTCTAAAAATAATCAAAAAGTTATCCACAATACACCTAAATTGAAGTTTTCGATTTTTTACGATAAAATTTATTTATTCTACTATATTTGATGGGGGAATCTATGTTATCCGACGAAATCACATCTATCTTAAACGACAGCTGGGATCATATTAAAGATGCAGTAAAAGAGGAATCAGGTATAACTGATATTTCTTATCATACCTGGATTGAACCTCTTACTTTTTATGAATATAATGGCGGCGTTGTTTTCGTACTAATACCATCTGATAATTCAATTGCACACAACTATATAATGACTCATTATCAGAACTTTTTCAAAGTTGCTATATCAGAACTGATAGGAGAAGCCGTTGACGTAACTTTTATTCTTCAAAAGGATATTATTATTAATAATGAAAAGACAACTTCTGAAAATCCTGAACCTCATGCTTCTTCTACATCAATTAACTATGAAAATTCAAATCTTAACCCTAAATACAGATTTGATACTTTTGTAGTCGGTTCCAATAATAAATTTGCGCATTCGGCATCTCTTGCAGTTGCTGAATCTCCGGGAGAAAGCTATAATCCTCTTTTCCTGTACGGAGGTCCGGGGCTTGGCAAGACTCACCTTATGCATTCTATAGGTCATTTTATTATGGAACATAATTCTATGGCAAAGGTTTTGTATGTTACATCTGAAGCTTTTACCAATGAAGTTATAGAATCTATACGTTCCGGTAAGCAGGAATCTATGTCCAAGCTTCGTGAAAAGTATCGTACTGTAGATGTTCTTATGGTAGATGATGTTCAATTTATAATAGGAAAAGAGTCTACACAGGAAGAATTTTTTCATACCTTTAATGAACTTCATCAGGCCGGAAAACAGATAATACTCTCTTCGGATCGTCCTCCAAAGGAGATGGAGACGCTTGAAGAAAGATTCAGGTCACGTTTTGAAATGGGACTAATTGCTGATATTCAAGCTCCTGACTATGAGACAAGAATGGCTATTTTGCGCAAGAATGCAGAAAACTTCGGTAATCACATTGACGATGAGATTCTCGAATACATAGCTACTAATATAAAGAGTAATATTCGAGAGTTGGAAGGCGCTTTTAACAAAATAATAGCTTATTCACGCCTTAATAATGTGGATATAAATATTGATAATGTCAAAGAGGCTCTCAGAGATATTATATCTCCTGAAGAAAATAAGATAATAACTCCTCAGCTTATCGTAAATACCGTTTGTGAACAGTATGGTATAAGGCAAGAGGACATTGTATCCAGAAAACGTAATTCCGAGATAGTTCTCCCAAGGCAAATTATTATGTATTTATGCAGAGAGATGACAGATATATCTCTTGAGGAGATAGGAAGGCTTCTTGGAAAAAAAGATCATACAACGGTTATGTCAGGTATAAGCCGTATAAAAGGCAGACTTTCTACAGATGAGGATCTTGTTAAAAATGTGGATATAATCAAAAAAAAGCTAGGACCGGCTTCTTAATATAATACTTTTACATGATTTTTTACACAGCTTTATCTATATTTATCAACAGTCTTTTCATTGTAAAAAAGTCAGTAAAATTGTATAATAATAAAGGTTTTGCACTTATAAACATTCTATATTATTTAGATTATTATTTAATTCTTTTTCTTTTATCTGCACCGGGAAAATTCCCATGAGATTATTTTGATGTGGATAAAACTGATACCTGCTAATACTTATATTTATGCGACAGAAAGGAAGTATCGGAGCTATGAAATTTGTATGCTCAAAAGCAAATCTTTTAAGTGGTCTTCAAATAGTGTTAAAGGCTGTTCCTTCAAAGACTACTATGTCTATTCTTCAGTGTATTCTGATAGATACAACAGAAGGAGTTATTAAATTCATAGCTAATGATATGGAACTGGGTATTGAGACTATAGTTGAAGGCAATATACTCGACAGAGGATATATTGCAATCGATGCAAAAATATTTTTTGACATTGTAAAAAAACTTCCTGATAATGATGTTTCGATAGAATCTCAGAATGTAGAAGGCAATATCAAAGTTAATATAAGCTGTGAAAAGGCTAAGTTTACGATTCTTGGAAGAAGCGGTGATGACTTCTCTTATCTTCCATCAATCGAAAGAATAGACGGAGTACAGATTTCTCAATATACACTTCGTAATATCATTTTACAGACAATTTTTTCGATAGCCGAGAATGATACCAACAAAGTTATGGGTGGTGAACTATTCGAAGTAGATGATAATATACTCAAGATGGTATCACTTGATGGACATAGAATTTCTATCCGCAGAGTTGAACTTGCAGGACAATATGGCTATAAAAAGGTTATCGTACCTGGAAAAGCATTGTCAGAAATATCAAAGATTCTAACAGATTCTACGGAATCAATAGTAAACATATTCTTCACAGACAAGCATGTTCTGTTTGAATTTGAAAGAACCGTGGTTGTATCAAGACTTCTTGATGGTGAATATTTTAATATAGACCAGATGCTGTCATCAGATTATGAAACCAAACTTACTATCAACAGAAGAGAATTTCTTGATTGTATAGACCGTGCAACACTTTTAGTAAAAGAAGGCGATAAAAGGCCGGTTATCATTTCAATCGAAGATGGATTCCTTGAAATGAAAATAAATTCTGCTGTTGGATCAATGGATGAAAAGGTTGACATTGATAAACAGGGTAAGGATCTCAAAATTGGATTTAATCCAAAATTTCTTATAGATGCCCTACGTGCTATAGATGATGATGATGTAGATATGTATCTTGTAAATCCTAAGGCCCCATGTTTTATAAAAGATGCAGATGCAAGTTATACATATCTGATTCTTCCTGTTAATTTTACGACGGTTGACTGATTATAAGTTTGATTAGATTTGTATGCGACATGAGGATTAGTATGGATATAGTTAAATTGAGAGAAACAGACGATTTCATAAAACTTGGACAGGCTCTTAAAAAAGCCGGTTATGAAGAATCAGGAGCAGATGCCAAAGAAGATATTCAGGCAGGGCTTGTAAAGGTTAATGGAGAAGTAGACACTAGGCGTGGCAAAAAGCTTGTTCCCGGAGACGTAGTTGAATATAAAGGCAGGAGTTTTAAAATCGAGAGATGATAATAAAAAAACTGGAGCTTTCAAACTTCAGAAATTATGATGAGCTACATCTTGATTTTGATCGTGGAACAAATATTCTGTATGGTGATAATGCTCAGGGTAAAACCAATATTCTGGAAGCAATATTCATGTCTGCAACAACTAAATCTCATAAAGGTTCTAAAGACAGAGAAGTTATAAATTTCAAAAAAGATGAAGCGCATATAAGGTCGATAATTGAAAGAGATAATGCAGAATATAAACTTGATATGCACCTTCGAAAAAATAAGTCCAAGGGATTGGCTATTGATGGACAGAAACTCAAGAAGGCTGCTGATTATGTGGGTCGTTTAAACGCTGTATTTTTTTCACCTGAAGATCTTGCTATTGTAAAAAATGGTCCTTCTGAGCGACGAAGATTTATAGATCTTGAACTGTGTCAGCTAGATGAAACATATCTTTATAATCTATCCAGATTTAACAGGCTTATGATACAGCGTAACAAGATGCTTAAAGAAATATATGATCATCCGGAATATAAAACGCTTCTTGATGTTCAGGATGATCAGATGGTTATGTATGGAACACAGATAATAAAAGCCAGAGGCGATTTCATAGAAAAACTTTGCAATATAATTGAACCAATTCACGAAAAACTCACCGGAGAACGCGAAAATCTTAAAATTTTCTATGAACCAAATGTAACAGCCGATGATTATGCAGATAAGCTAAAACGTGTTAAAGACAGAGATCTGTTCCTAAAGCAGACCAGTATAGGGCCGCAGAAGGACGATTTCTCTTTTATTGTAAAAATGAATAAAAAAGAAGATGCGATAGATATCAGAAAATACGGTTCGCAGGGCCAGCAAAGGACATCTTCTCTCTCACTAAAGTTATCAGAGATAGAAATAGTCAAGCAGGCCAAAAAAGAAAATCCCGTCCTTCTTCTTGATGATGTTCTATCCGAGCTCGACTCAAGCAGGCAAAATTATCTACTGGAAACAATAGGTGATATACAAACGATAATCACTTGCACCGGTTACGACGAGTTCGTTAATCATAGATTCGAAATAAATAAGCTGTTTAAAGTAGTGAATGGAACAGTCACATCAGAAAATTAATTCCAAAATACAGCAGATAAAAAGAGGTTTATAAATGTCTAATAACGAAGAAGTTCAGTATGGAGCGGATCAAATCCAAATTCTTGAAGGTCTTGAAGCAGTTCGTAAAAGACCCGGTATGTATATCGGAACAACTGCAGCGAGAGGACTTCATCACCTTGTATATGAAATTGTTGATAACTCAGTAGATGAAGCGCTTGCAGGTGCATGCGATCATATCGAGGTAACGATAACTCCCGAAAATACTATTATAGTAAAAGATAATGGACGAGGAATTCCGACAGGAATAAATCATAAGTCAGGACTAACCGGCGTTGAGGTAGTATTTACTATTCTGCATGCAGGCGGAAAATTTGGCGGTGGAGGATACAAAGTATCCGGTGGTCTTCATGGCGTAGGTGCGTCAGTAGTTAATGCTCTTTCAGAATGGCTTGTAGTTAAGGTAAGACAGGGTGGTAAGATTTTCGAGCAACGCTACGAAAGAGGTCATGTATGCTATCCTCTCAAAGAAATAGGAACATGTGAAAAAGAAGATACAGGAACAACTGTAGAATTCAAACCAGATGGTGAGATATTCAAAGAAACAACTGTATTTGATTATAATGTTCTAAGACAGAGACTTCGTGAAATGGCTTTCCTTACAAAGGGTCTTAAGATAACACTTACAGACGAGAGAATACCGGAAGATGCGGAAATCAAAGAGCCAAGAGTTGAAAATTTCCACTATGAAGGTGGTATAAGTGAATTTGTAGCATATCTTAATAAATCTAAGACTGCTCTATATGACCAGATAATGTATTTTGAGGGTGACAAGAATGAAGTTCATGTAGAAGTCGCTGTTCAGCACAATGATGCATATAACGAAAGCATTTATACTTTTGTTAACAATATCAATACACCTGAAGGCGGTACACATCTTGAAGGTTTCAAGATAGCTACTACTAAGATATTCAATGATTATGCCAAGGCGCAGAAGCTTGTAAAAGAAAGCGATGAAAATCTTACAGGCGAAGATATCAGAGAAGGAATGACAGCAATCATATCTGTCAAGATAGGTGATCCTCAATTTGAAGGACAAACAAAGCAAAAGCTTGGTAACTCAGAAGCAAGAGGGGCTGTTGCAAGCATAGTATCTGAGCAGCTTACTTATTTTCTTGAGCAGAATCCTCAAATAGCAAAAACAATCATTGATAAAGCTGTCCTGGCACAGCGTGCAAGAGATGCTGCGAGAAAAGCAAGAGATCTTACAAGACGTAAGACTGCACTAGATGGACTTGGACTTCCCGGAAAACTTGCAGACTGCTCTGATAAAAATCCGGAGAATTGTGAGATATTCATAGTTGAGGGTAATTCAGCAGGAGGATCTGCCAAAAATGCAAGGAGCCGTGCTACTCAGGCAATTCTTCCACTAAGAGGAAAAATTCTTAACGTTGAAAAAGCAAGTGTTGATCGTATATATGGTAATGCTGAAATAAAGACAATGATAACGGCATTCGGAACAGGAATCCATGAGGATTTTGATATATCAAAGCTTCGTTATGGCAAAATAATTATAATGACGGATGCCGATGTTGATGGTGCTCACATTGCTACTCTCATGCTCACATTCCTGTATAGATTCATGCCGGAGCTTATAAAGCAAGGACATGTATATCTTGCACAGCCTCCGCTTTATAAACTTGAGAGAAATAAGAAGGTATGGTATGCGTACTCTGATGAAGAACTCAATAATATTATCGCGCAGGTAGGGCGTGATCAGAATAACAAGGTTCAGCGTTATAAGGGACTTGGTGAAATGGATGCTGAGCAGCTATGGGAAACAACAATGAATCCTGAAACCAGAACCCTTCTTAGAGTTAATATGGATGAGGATGCAGTATCTGAACTTGATGTAACATTTACTACTCTTATGGGAGATAAAGTTGAACCAAGAAGAGAATTTATAGAAGCAAATGCAAAATTCGTGCAGAACCTCGATATCTGATAATGGTCTTACCGATATTGATGATATTTAAGAGAAACTTTGTAGTCATAAGCAAATGAACTATTTATAGAAAAGGAAAAGAATAATGGCGGACAATGAAAATCAGAACGGAGCAAATTCCGGAAATGATCTTCCAGATGATGTCTTTGATCAGACAGAAGCGACCAATACGACAGATATAACGGAAGTAGATCTTAAGAAAACGATGGAGACATCCTACATAGACTATGCGATGTCTGTTATAGCCTCAAGAGCACTCCCTGATGTACGAGACGGACTTAAACCCGTTCAAAGGAGAGTACTCTACTCGATGGTTGAGCTTAATAATGGACCGGACAAGCCACATCGTAAGTGCGCACGTATAGTCGGTGATACAATGGGTAAATATCACCCACATGGTGATACATCAATATACGGAGCGCTGGTATATCTCGCACAGCCTTGGAATATGAGATATTGTCTTGTTGACGGACATGGTAACTTTGGTTCAGTTGATGGTGACGGACCTGCTGCTATGAGATATACCGAAGCAAGACTTACCAAAATTTCAATGGAAATGGTTGCTGATATCAATAAAGATACAGTTGATTTCGTACCTAACTTTGATGAGACAGAAAAAGAACCGGCAGTTCTTCCAAGCAGAATTCCAAATCTTCTTGTAAACGGAACTACAGGTATTGCTGTAGGTATGGCAACCAATATACCACCTCATAACTTAAGAGAGGTAGTAAAAGCTATAAACCTTATGATAGATAATAAGGTCAATGAAGATAGAGAAACAGATATAGATGAGCTTCTCCCAATAATTAAAGCTCCAGATTATCCTACAGGGGGTATAATTCTTGGAACAAGAGGCGCAGAAGAAGCTTATAGGACAGGAAGAGGCAAGATTATCTGCAGAGCCGTTACAGATATAGAACCAATGAACGGTGGCAAAAGCAGAATTGTTGTAACGCAGCTTCCGTATCTTGTTAATAAAGCCAAACTTATTGAAAGAATTGCAGAGCTGGTAAAGAACAAGAAAATAGATGGAATCACAGCTCTTAGAGATGAATCAGACAAAGACGGAATGAGAGTTGTTATTGAGCTAAGACACGATGTTAATGCACAGGTAATGCTCAATAAACTCTACAAACATACAGAACTCCAAGCATCATTTGGTGTTATCATGCTGGCTCTTGTAAACAACGAGCCTAAGATACTATCACTTGATAAAATGCTCAGATATTACATCCTCCATCAGGAAGATGTAGTAACAAGAAGAACTAAGTACGACCTTGGTAAAGCTGAAGAAAGAGACCATATATTACAAGGTTTGCTTATAGCGCTTGATAACATAGATGAAGTTATTAAGATTATCAGAGGAAGTGAAAATGTTCAGATAGCCAAAGAACAGTTAATGTCAAGATTTGGACTATCAGAAGCGCAGTCTCAAGCTATTGTTGACATGAGACTTCGTACTCTGACAGGATTGGAAAGGGACAAACTCCAGGCTGAGCACGAAGAACTTGTAAAAAAGATTGCTGAACTTAAGGCGATACTTGCAGATCATAATCTCCTACTTGGAGTTATCAAAAAAGAAATCAGTGAAATTGCCGATAAATATGGCGATGACCGAAAGACACAAATCGGTCACGACGAAGCTGAATTTGAAGATGAAGACCTCATACCTAATGTTAATACAGTAATAGCTCTTACTTCACTTGGATATATCAAGAGAATGGCTATTGATAACTTTAAGACACAGAATAGAGGCGGTCATGGAATTAAGGGCATAAATACAATTGACGGAGATTATGTAACAGATCTTCTCATGACAACAACGCACAAAAATGTTATGTTCTTCACATCACAAGGACGTGTGTACACAATGAAGACCTATAAGATTCCTGAAGCATCCAGAACATCCCGAGGAATTGCAATTGTAAATCTTTTACAGTTGAACCCTGATGAAAAGATCACAGCGATAATACCGGTAGGAAGTTTTGAAGAAGGCAAGAATCTCTTCATGGTTACTAAAAAAGGAACGGTAAAAAAAACACCTATCGGAGAATTTGCAAACATTCGTAAGAATGGTCTTAGATGTATCAATCTTGAAGAGGATGACGAACTGATTGAAGTTAAGACTACGAGAAATAGTTCACAAATATTTCTTGTAACAAGAAACGGAATGTGCATACGATTTAAGGAAACAGATGTTCGTGCGATGGGGCGTGATGCTATGGGTGTTAGGGGCATTATGCTTGACGGTGATGATGAAATTGTCGGAATGCAAATTGATACGCAAGGCTCTTCTCTCCTCTTCGTCTCAGAAAATGGATACGGAAAACGTACTAAACTCGAAGAATTCAAGACACAGTACAGAGGAGGAAAAGGACTTAAGTGTTACAAGATAATTGAAAAAACCGGACATCTTGTAGGTGTAAAAGCTGTTAATGATGAACATGAAGTCATGATGATAACAGACCAAGGTACCATTATACAACTACGTATGAGCGATGTGTCTGTATATAGTCGAATCACCTCCGGAGTAAGACTTATCAAACTTGACGATGGAGCAAGCGTTGTAAGTATTGCCAAAGTGCGTGAGAAGGTATCAGATGGAAGTGTTGAATATGAAAACATGGACGACGCTATGGAAGATACAGGCGAAATAGAAGATGTTTCATCTGGAAGCGACTACGAAGAAGAAATTGATGATAATGAAGAAGATACAGATGAAGAAACAGATGGAGATGTAGAATAGAAATACTTAGATATGGCTGTAGCAATAGTAATTAGCTACAGCCATATTTTGACTTATGTTTGATGTGTTATAGTAAAGGAGAAAAAGTGAAGGAACGACTTATTGGAGAAATAATAAAAGATAGACGAAAAGAACTTAATATAAAACAAACAGATTTATGCGAAGGAATATGTGAATCTCCAACTTTATCAAGGATAGAAAACAATAAACAAAATCCAACCAGGAATGTCTTAAATGCATTGTTGCAGAGGCTTGGAATAAGTGATGATAGATTTTATGCAGCTATAACGGTAGAAGAATTAAGAGTAAATAAACTTTTTAATGAAATTGAATGTTACAATGTTAAGTACGAAAAATCGGAAGATAAAGAAAAAGAAAATATAAGAGACATACTACAAAAAAAACACGAAGAACTAATGAATTTAATAGAACCAGATGATATTTTATCAAGACAATTTATTATAAAATCTCAAGTGTTAATTAGTGAAGAGTCAAATGAATCAAAGATAACAAAATTAATGGATGCAATAAAAATGACGCATCCTTCATTTGAATTAAAAGACATTCAAGCAGGTTTATATACATTTGATGAAATAACATTAATTAACCAAATTGCAGTAGTGTATTCCGAATTAGCAGAAAGTAGTCAGGCAATTGAAATATGGGAACAACTTTTAAGAAACATAGAAAGAAGATTTAATAATATTGCTTTGGCGTGGACTCAAAAAGATTTAATTTTGTATGGGTTATCTAGGGAATGGCTAATTACAGGCAATCACAGAAAAGCGAAGTTTTATGCAGAAGAAGGAAAGACAATAGCTATAGATTATGGGCTTTATCAACATTTGCCAGGATTTATAATAATTCTGGCTGAATGTGAGTACAATCTTGATAATTTAAAAAGCAGTGAAGAATTATTTAAAGAAGCGTATTATTTATGTAGAATAATTGATGATGCTGCAAATGTAAGAATAGTTAAAGAGGCACTGAATAACTATTTTTACCTTAAAATATTATGATTTGCGACCGGGCTGATTTCCTGATGATGGAGCCGGGATTACAGCATCGATTGTTATATTTGAAGAAGCAGAGTATGAGAAGTCGATATCTACTTTTTTCGAATAGTTCCAAGTAACAGTAAAAAAGTTAATACTTGTTAATAATATAACTGTTGTTAAAAATGCAAATAATTTTTTCATAAAGTCCTCTAATAAAAAAGCTAGGTACATTATAAGTTATCTTTAGAGTTAAGTACATGTCGTTTCGTGAAAATAATTTTTTCATGAAACGACATGTACTTTAAATATTTGATAGGGTAAACTTATACGGTGTCGATACAATTAAATAAATTGGAGGTGTTAAAAATGACAGTTGTAATCAGTTTAGATTCTGTTCGTCATCCATGTTCACATGGTCATGACGGAAGGCATTAATATTAGCATTTAAAAGAAGCTGTTACAAATGTAACAGCTTCTTTTGGAGTGAAAACAAATGAAAAAGATTAGTAATTACGTCGAAATAATTAAATATAAAAAGCAGATAGCATTATGGAATAAATTAAATGGATTGCTAATATTACTTGAGAATGAACATATAGTATCAGAAAATGGAATTTTCTATTTATCTACTAAAGATAATGAAATTCTAAAATATTTTGAGGATAATTTGTTTTTAGTAAAGGATGAATATGTTCAAAATAAAATTCGGGAAGGCAGTTTCAATAAAAACGAGATAAAAATAACTTTAAGTCCAACAGAAAGATGTAATTGTCAATGTAAGTATTGTTATCAGTGCGATTGGAATTATGAAGATGCGTTAGATGATGATGAATATTTAAAAGTTGCGAAGAAGGTGTTAATAAAAATAGTTGATTCTTTACCGGATGATAGCGAAATAATACTAAGGTATATTGGCGGAGAACCTCTTTTGAAAAGCACATTATTAGTAAAAATAAAGGAAGAACTAAAGACAATAATCAGGAATAGTAACAAAAAAATAAAAGTGGTGTACGAATTAGATTCGAATTGCACTTTACTGACACGAGAATTCATTTTGTGTTTCGAAAATTTGAATATTTCTACTACATTAACGTTGGCAAAAGATCACAATAAACTAAGAGATAATTCGTTTGATAGAACTGTTAATAATTTACTTGATATAAAAGATTTATTTAAATTACCGCAATATAAACTCAATATAGGATATAATGTTCACCAAGACAATATAAAAGACTTTGAAAAATTCCTTATATTAATTAGTAATATAGGGATTGAATGTTCTGTATATGTATGTAATATTGTAAATTATCCAAATACATCTTTTCAAAATAAATTATCAAATGAAATATTTGAAGATATTTATTTAGAGAAAATTATACCATTAATGCACAAGTATGGATATGAAGATAAATCACTACTACCCGCATTTGGAATGGAAAGACAATGCGATGCATTAAATCCGCTTAGTGGAAAAGTGTATTCTAATGGAAAAATTGTGCCATGCTCATTTTTTGATAACAGAGGGAAATCAATTTTATTGAATACTAATAATTATCATATGAATTTCACAAATCTTCCAGAAATGTGTGTGAAATGTTATGATTTTCCGAGTTGCGGTGGGTATCGTCCGTGTATTGAGTGTAGTGGAGAATACTCTAAAAAAGAGAATGTTCGAAAGAGAATAATTACATATTTAAATTTAGTTGGGGGAAAATAATGTATAAATACCTATTTAATAATAAGAAATATACTGCGATTTTTTTTGCATTACTACCATTTAGGGCAGCGTGTACAGTTGTTATAACATTTTTGCTTGCAAATACCATTGATTGTGCTATGAATCAGCAACTAGATAAGTTGCCGAAATACATTATTGGTTTTATTCTGTATATTATTTTTGATTATTTAATAGACATAGCCAATGGATATTATAAGTTTAATATGATTCAGAGTGGTACGGTAGCGTTAAGATCAGAATTATTTCATAAATATATTAATATGAAATTTGAAGATTATTCAGCAGAAAATACCGGTACTTACTTCTCAACAATAGAAACAGATGTAGATACAATTAGAGAAACATTTTTCTTTATAATTGACACTTTATCTGAAATTCTTATCATGGGTGTAGCTCTTATTGTTGTTTATGTATATAGTTGGCAAATAGGAGTTTTTTTAACAATTACTACGATTGTACAGGCACTTATTCCGGTCATCTTTGATAAACCGTTAGACAGAGCTGGTCAGAAATATTCGCAGGTTCATGAAAAATATACAAGTGTATTAAGGGAAGGTTTATCTGGTTTTTTGACCGCCAAAATATTTTATGCAGAAAAAAACATAGAAGATAAATATAAAAAGATATTGAATAAAAGTGAGCAGTGTTGGAAAAACCGGGAATTTAAAGAAGAGTTCATTACCGATTGCTCTTATATTTTTAATAAAATATCATACCTTGGAGTTTTTGTATTTGGAAGCTTTTTGATAATGACAGGTACATTAAAACTTTCAATTATTGTAGCTATAGCAGATATTGTCTCTTATATAAGTAATCCAGCATTATATTTGGTAAGTGATATAGCCAGATTAAAAACTGCATCAGAGCCGTTTAGGAAAATACAGAAAATTTTATGTTTACCAGAGGAGTTTGACGAAATAGAAGAAGATTGCAATATATCAAATTATGCAGTTTCGTTGATTGATTTTACTGTTAAGTATAATAATGAAAGAAAATTATTTAAAAATATAAATTACAATTTTGAACGTGGTAAAAAGTATCTTATTACAGGAGAAAGTGGTTGTGGTAAGTCTACGATGCTTTCAATGATAGCTGGGATAAGAGAAAACTATGCGGGTGAAATATTGATAGGAGATAAAAATATAAAAAAGATTGGTAGAAAAACTATCACTAGCACGCTATGTTATATAGATCAAGACCCTTTCTTTTTTGATGATGATATTTACACAAATATTACATTTGGAAAGAATATCTCTGAGCAAGAAGTTACGGATACATTAAAAAAAGTGGGTCTTCAAAAACTACTACAATCAATGGATGCGGGTATAAAAACAAATCTTTGTGAAAACGCAAATAGAATATCAGGTGGTGAAAAACAGAGGATATCTATAGCACGCGCTTTGGTTGAAAAGACCCCAATACTAATATTTGATGAAATAACTTCACACTTGGATGAAAAGAATACGAAGGAAATAGAAAAACTGATTTTGGAACTTGAGGATGTAACAGTTATAATGGTATCACATAATCCAACGGATGTTATGATAAACGCAGCAGATGAGGTATTGGTTCTCGATAAAAATGGATTGAGTGTCTAAAATTAATATCTTAAACTTCCCACTTGCCAAACTTGCTCACCCCTTTTCTGTTGTGCAAGCGTAGACAGTTTATAAACTGTCCGCACCAGCATAACAGAAAAGGAGGGGCTCCAGTTTTACAAGTGGGAAGTTTGAGTTAATATAATGATATGTGCGTTCAGAGATGGGTATCGTTAGCAACTTCATTTTTTGACAAAATCATCCGATAAACATTTGTAGGATTGCATCCGTAATCGGGGTTGTAATTTGGACTATCTATAACCATTTTTATTACTCTTTGATAAAGGAGTTAAGCCATGCTAAGAATAGGTCTGTTGATATCCAATTTAAAAGATGACAATTTGTGCGATTTTTGCGCAGGAGCAATACGTGCAGCAGAAAAAGAAGAAATACTCATGACAATAATGCCCGGAGAGAGTATATTGTCAGAAGAGCAAAAGAAAACGAACGACAATTTTGACTACCAGTACACTGTTATTTTTGAATATATAAGCAAATATAATTTTGATGGACTTCTGATAGATATCGCAGAAATAGGAAAAAATATATCTGACTATGAAAAAGATATCTTCCTTTCGAATTTTACAAATCAGGATATACCCTTTCTTCTTTTGTCAGAATATGGGGATTATAAAACTATAAATAATCCTTGGATGCATCATGACAGAAATCAAGGTTTTCAATCTGTTATAGACATAGAAAACTATGTTACGGCAGGGGAGCTGCCAATTCCAAAGGATAATCTCAATGTTCCACCAATAGAGATAACAGCGAAAGAGTCAATTAAGCAGTTGGGGAGGATTTCGGCAAAACTATTGCATACTTCGCCAAATGGAGAAGAAATATACAGTAAGATAATGAATACATTCGCGCTGGGAGGAGTTAAGAATGCTTTTATTTTGATGTATGGAGAAGGAATATCCAATACTATCAAAGAGCCTTGGATTATGCCGGAGACTATACTTGTAAAAGGACTTTTGGATAATGGAAAAAGAATAGATGTACCAAAGGGAACTATAGTTGAGACTTTGAATTTGTTGGACGAATCCACAGAAGAAGCAATGAATCCGGGAGGATGGATAGCAAGAACAATTTTTTATAATGAAAATCAGAATGGAATCCTGGCACTAAAAGTAAATCACAATTACATGGTTCCAAACTTTGAAAACCTGATGTTCGAAATAGTACAGACAGCTATAAATAACGCATTTGGGGAATCCTTGATGCAGACAATGGCTGAAGAGATAATGACTCTTCAAGAAGAGGTTGAAAGGGGAGATTCCATTCTTGACAGACTTGGTGAGAAAGATCTGATGACCGGAGAATATAATCGGCGTGGCTTTTTTGCACATGCATATGATTATCTTAGAAGAGATTATATTAAAGGAACCTATGCAATCATATCTTACATAGATCTTGATACGATAAAGAATATTAATGAATTGTATGGCAGGTCGGAAGGAAATCTTGCAGTAAAAAGAACTGCGATTGTACTCCATAGCGTATTTGGTGATCAGGCACTTGTAGGAAGAATCAGAGGTAATGAGTTTGCGGTTCTGCTAGTAACAGATAGAAATGATAAGATAGATTATTTGAGATCATCTATGCAGCAGCAAAATGCCAGACTTATGGCAGAGCAGGACAAACCTTATAATATTCATCTTATGTTTGTTATAAATCAGTTCGCATACGATGGCGCTATAAAGCTTGAAGATATGCTCAAAGAAACGGATATGAGCCTTAACAATATGAAGAATATGATTTGATTTTGTTAGAAGCTCAGTGCACACCACATTGGCATAACGACAAAGGGGTAACGATAGTTTGGCAAGTGCGAAGTTTGAGTTAGTTATCTGAAAAAGCGCTGAATATTAAGCAACTTATACATTGCAAAATTAATATTATATATTGCGATATTAACTACTTTAGATATAAGGCGGATTTGTTATTGACATTTATTATCATTATATTTATACTTTAAACCATTAAATCAAAAAGCATACGATAAACCGTTGAACAGGACGAGTAGGTGTGGTTGTTATTTTCAGAGAGCTGTCGGATGGTGCAAGGCAGTAATAACGAAATACTAAATGGACCTGTGAGGGCAGCCTGAAAGGGAATCCGAGTAGGTGCTGACGGGAACCTGAACCGTTATCAGCCAGGCAGATATGTTGATCGGATGATACAAAGTATCTGAAAGAGTGGGTATACGGACCGGAAGGTCACGCACCAAAGTGGGTGGTACCGCAGAAGCAATGAATGTAAATTCAAAGCCTTTGTCCCAGTTTAAGTAACTGAGGCAGAGGCTTTTTTTATATCATAAAGATAGGCAGGAAGCTATTCTTCAAAAGCCTGTGCTTCAAAACAAAATTTGACGTAAGGGTCAAAAGGGACTTTTGATACCTGCATCATATTATTATAAGCGGAGGAAAAGAGATGATTAAAGAAGCAATAGCACAGGTAGTAGCAGGTAAGGATCTTGATGAAAATACTGCAAGAGAAGCAATGAGCGAGCTGTTCGACGGAACAGCAACTCAGGCTCAGATAGCAGCATTTATAACTGCTCTTCGTATGAAAGGCGAAACAGTAACAGAGATTACAGCATGCGCAAATGTTATGAGAGAAAAAGGGATTAGAGTCCAACCGGCTACGGAAGTTATGGAAATCGTAGGGACAGGTGGCGACCTTGTAGGAACATTTAATATATCTACAACTTCTTCATTTGTAATTGCAGCAGCCGGTGTACCTGTAGCAAAACATGGCAATCGATCCGTATCATCAAAGTCAGGAGCAGCAGACGTTCTTGAAAAGCTCGGAGCAACGATAACACTTGAACCTGACCAAATGATGAAGGTTCTGGATGAAACAGGGATATGTTTCCTCTTTGCTCAGAAGTATCACTCTTCTATGAAGTATGCAGCACCTGTACGTAAAGAGCTAGGAATTAGAACTATTTTCAATATTTTAGGACCACTTACAAGTCCGGCGGCAGCCAAAATGCAGGTAATGGGCGTATATGACCAAAAGCTTGTAGAGCCTTTAGCACAGGTACTCTCCAACCTTGGAGTAACAAGAGGCGTTGTAGTATGCGGATGTGATGGAATTGACGAAGTTACTCTTACAGGACCTACAACAGTATGTGAGATAAGAGATGGAAACCTGCATACATATGAGCTTTCACCGGAAGTATTCGGCTTCAAACTTTGCAATCTCAAGGATCTTATCGGCGGAACACCGGAAGAGAATGCACAGATTACAAGAGATATTCTCTCCGGCAAGGAGCAGGGAGCTAAGAGAAATGACGTAATACTTAATGCTGCTCTTGCAATCTATCTTGGGATTGATGGAATCTCAATGGCAGATGCTGTTAATAAAGCAAAAGAAACTATTGATTCTGGTAAGGCACTAAAGACGCTTGATAATTTTGTTGAAGCAACCAATAAATATGCAAAAGAAAACGCTTGATTAAATATAGGCAAGAGGTTGACCATGATTTTAGACGATCTTGTAATTGCTACAAAAAGGCGAATAGAATCGGAAAAAGAAATAATAGCTCCGGAGCAAATGAAGCAAAAAGCCCTTGAAATAAGCCATGATAAGTCAGATGATTATAGATTTGCAAAGGCTCTTTCCGGAAACGGGATACATTTTATCTGTGAGGTCAAGAAGGCTTCACCCTCAAAAGGAATTATTGCAGAAGATTTTCCATATATTGAAATAGCGAAGGATTACGAGAGAATCGGAGCAGATGCGATATCTGTATTGACAGAAACGGACTATTTTAAAGGAAGCATAGAATATATAAAAGATATACTAAAATCCGGAGTTAGAACACCCCTTCTTCGCAAAGACTTTACTATAGATGAATATATGATATATCAGGCCAAAGTATATGGGGCATCTGCTATTTTGCTAATATGTGCAATTCTTGATGATACTAAGCTTAAGGCTTATCACGAGCTTGCAACAAGCCTTGGATTATCTGCAATAGTTGAGGCGCATGATGAGGAAGAAGTAAAAAGAGCCCTTGACGCAGGTGCACAGATCGTCGGTGTCAATAATAGAAATCTAAAGGATTTTACAGTTGATATAAATAACAGCATAAGACTACGCGAACTAGTCCCCAGGGACAAAATATTCGTTGCTGAGAGCGGAATAAAATCCAAAGAAGATATGATAAAGCTAAGAGATGCCGGCGTAAATGCAGTTCTAATAGGAGAGACAATGATGCGCTCGAATGATAAGGAACAAATGATAAGAAGTCTCAAGGAAGGTTAATATTATGGTCAAGATTAAAATCTGCGGTCTTATGACCAAGGAAGACTGCGTGATAATGAATGGATTTAAGCCGGATTATTGCGGATTTGTATTTGCAAATTCAAGGCATTTTCTTACTGACAAAAAAGCTGCAGACCTTAGAAATGCGCTTGACATGTCTATCCCGGCAGTCGGAGTGTTTGTTGACGATGATATAAGTCATATAGTAGATCTGTACAACAGTGCGATAATCCAGATAATTCAGCTTCATGGACATGAAGATGCAGCTTATATTAATGAACTTCAAAAAAAGATCGCAGATTCAAATCCTGACAAAAGAAGGCACTATGACGAATTTGGAGAAGGCGCTCCTATCATGAAGGCTATAAGAGTAAAGGATGGCTCTGAATTTGATAAAGTAGAAAAGCTTCCCGTAGAGATGCTTCTTTTGGATAGTTTTCATGAAAACCTTCAAGGGGGAACCGGACAAAGGTTCGAATTATCTATGATACCAAAGCTTAGAAAGAATTATTTTCTGGCAGGAGGACTTAGCGCCGACAACATACCGCAAGCGCTAATGCAGTCACGGCCATATGCGATTGATGTATCGTCCAATGTCGAAACAGAAGGACACAAGGATTGGAAAAAAGTCGAAAAACTTATGAGAGTTATGGAAGTTTATAGACCTTGGTCACAGCTTGTATAAAAAGGATATTAACTTTTGTTTTGATTAGCATAAAAAGAATATAGCCCAAAGTCACAGCTTGTATAAAAGCATATAGAAGTATAGAAACAAAGAGTTTATATAAAAAGTATATAAAAACGCATATAAAAATAGCGCAATTAACACTAAATTATGAGCGCTTTATTACAGGAAGGAAAAAGGTATGGAAACTAAAGGCAGATTCGGACAATATGGCGGTCAATATATTCCTGAAACGCTTATGAATGCAGTAAAGGAACTAGAAGACGCTTATAACAAATATAAGGATGACATAGAGTTCAATAAAGAACTAACAGATCTACTTAACAACTATGCGAACCGGCCGTCATTGTTATATGAAGCCAAGAAGATGACAGAAGATCTCGGCGGAGCAAAGATATATCTAAAAAGAGAAGATTTAAACCATACAGGAGCACACAAAATCAATAATGTAATAGGTCAATGTCTTCTTGCAAAACGTATGGGTAAGACAAGGGTAATTGCAGAGACAGGAGCGGGACAGCATGGTGTTGCTACAGCTACAGTTGCAGCTCTTATGGGGCTTGAGTGTGAGATATTTATGGGCAAGCTTGACACTAAGCGGCAGGCTTTAAATGTGTACAGAATGAATCTTTTGGGAGCCAAAGTTAATGCCATAGAGTCAGGAACAGGAACTCTTAAGGATGCTGTTAATGCTGCAATGAAGGAATGGAGTAGTCGTGTAGCTGATACCCATTATGTACTTGGTTCGGTTATGGGACCTTATCCGTTTCCAACAATAGTACGTGATTTTCAAGCAGTAATTTCCAAAGAAATCAAAGAGCAGATGATAGAAAAAGAGGGAAGACTTCCGGATGCAGTCATAGCATGCGTAGGCGGAGGATCAAATGCAATCGGCGCCTTCTACAACTTCATTGATGACAAAGATGTAGAACTTATAGGGTGCGAGGCAGCAGGTGAAGGCGTAGATACAAAAAGAACTGCAGCCACAATGGCCACAGGTAAAGTTGGAATATTCCATGGTATGAAGTCACTTTTTTGCCAAAACGAAGATGGTCAGATTGCCCCTGTATATTCAATCTCGGCGGGGCTTGACTATCCGGGAGTAGGCCCTGAACATGCATATCTTGCAGATATAGGTAGAGCTAAGTATGTTCCGGTTACAGACGACGAGGCAGTACAGGCTTTCGAATATCTATCAAGGACAGAAGGAATCATCCCCGCAATCGAGAGCTCACATGCAGTTGCATATGCCATGAAAATTGCTCCAAAAATGCGCAAGGATCAAATTATTGTAATTAATCTTTCAGGACGTGGCGACAAAGATGTAGCTGCAATCGCACGCTATAGAGGAGAGAATCTTCAAGACTAAAGAGCTCATTATTGGTATACACAGAATAGTTGAAAATAGGAATATTATCTAAATTAGGCGAGGAGTAATCAATATGTCAGATATAAAAATTGCTGATGCCTTCAAAAATGGCAAGGCTTTTATCCCATTTATAACAGGTGGTGACCCTGACCTTGATACAACAAGGAAACTTATTCTTGCACTGCAGAAGGCAGGAAGTGATCTTATCGAAATCGGAATCCCATTCTCTGACCCGATTGCAGAAGGACCCGTAATACAGGAAGCTGATGAGAGAGCGCTGGCAGCAGGTGTAACAACTGATAAGCTCTTTGATATGTTAAAAGAACTTTATGAAGAAGGAAGCATAAAGGTTCCTATGGTATTCCTCACATATGCAAATGCTGTTTTTGCCTATGGAAAAGAAAAATTCATGAAGCGTTGTAAGGAAAGCGGAATGCTTGGCATAATTATCCCTGATATTCCCTATGAAGAAAAGGAAGAATTCAAGGATACAGCTGAAAAATACGGAATATCACTCATTTCGATGATTGCACCAACATCAGAAGATAGAATACAGATGATAGCAAAAGAAGCAAAAGGGTTTCTTTATGTTGTATCTTCTATGGGAGTAACAGGTGTAAGAAAAGAAATCACTACAGATATCGAAGACATGATAGCTGCAGTAAGAAAAGTATCAGATATACCGGCAGCAGTCGGCTTTGGAATCTCAACACCAAAGCAGGCAGAAGATATGGCAAGAAAATCTGATGGTGCAATTGTTGGCTCAGCAATAGTTAAGATTGTTGGAGAATACGGACGAGATTGCGTTCCTTACGTAACAGAGTATGTAAAGAAACTTAAGGAAGGTGTGATAAAGGCAAATTAGTTACTCAAACTTCCCACTTGCCAAACTGGTGCCACCCCTTTACTGTTGTGTAGGTTCAGCCGGTTTATAAAGTATTTCGCGTTCATTGAAGGTGTTAAAAATT
>ERZ842401.122-NODE-122-length-99278-cov-52.977072_pt1 | contig 99278 bp, 84 predicted proteins | sample MGYA00521270_ERZ842401 | MGnify/ENA primary metagenome ERZ842401 (study PRJEB31892, sample SAMEA3878208) | bioreactor metagenome | biome: Moose rumen | place: Sweden | collected 2011-10 | study: EMG produced TPA metagenomics assembly of the PRJEB12797 data set... | reverse complement strand
CGCAGCAGTTGGGTATGATCCATGCTGCAAAGGTACAATTTTATTCTTAATTAGCCAAGCTTTACCAACTGGGTAAATCCGCTGAGCCAAATTAACGGCTCAGTCCGAAAAGCCATCTGCCGGAAGACAGATGGCTTTTTGGATGTGGGGACGAACAGGCTCGAACTGTTGACCTCTGCAATGTGACTGCAGCGCTCTAAACCAACTGGGCTACGCCCCCTTTGCCTTAATTGCGCTGCAAAGGTAAATCAAAAATCTGAATTACACAAGTTTTTTCAGAGAAAAATTACTTCTGAGCGAAGAAGACGCCGTCGTTGGCTGCCATACGGGCCTCGTAGACACCGGCAGCATCGGGAGTGAAGCTTCTGGTTTCGCCGTTGATGTTGGCCTGGATGCCACCGTCGGCATTGAAACGGAAAATCTCCTTGACCTCTCCGTTCTGCTTCATGGACCAGGAGTCATTCTCAGCATTGTGAATCAGATAGGTAACCTCTCCGGTGGGCGCCTTGATTTCGTAGCCGTCCTTCAGGATGGTGACAGCATAGTAGCGGCCGTCAGAGCCCAGGACCTGCTGGGTCTTGCCCTCGCTGCTGGCCAGGGGATTCTCGCCAGACCAGAACTCGACGGTGTTCAGCACCAGCGAGTCGACAAGCAGGGTTACGGGAACACATACGATGTCGATGATGAAGCCGATGATGGCGTTGACATACTTGTTGTTCGTCATACGGAGTTCCCACTGGCTGAATTTATTGAACAGCTTGTAAGAGCCGATACACGAACTGGCTGCCATCGAACCGAGGAGCAGGCACACTACTACTTTGACATTTACTTTCTTCATTTTGTGTTAAGTTTTAATTTGTTGATGTATTTGATGAATTATAAATAAAAAACAGATTCTGGTCCCATGCAGAACAACAGGTCCAGGATGGAGAGATTGGGCTGAAAACCATGCCGTCGGCCGAATACCTGCCAATAAGGCCTAGGCGTGAAGTCGGCATCCGGCTGCGGATGCTTGGCGTGAATAACGTCACGGAAATCCTTCGACTCAGGACCCGCAGCCTGGTATTCAGAACTATATACCACGTTCGGCTGTATATCGATGAGGGCACACACCGTCTGACGAATTTCCTCGTTGAAATCGAGCAAAAACGTATATTTCTTCTCAAAGAAGGGCTGGATGTCATCAGCGTAATAGTCGAAGAACGGACTCTCGCTATAGGCCGACTGCAACGCATTCCAATGTACTCGACGCCACTGGTTATGGTCGCTGATACGCAGGTCCCTGGTTTTCAGTGCCTCTTGCCTGTCGGATATTTCATGTTCCACGGGGACGGTAAGCACCTGCAGGCCGTTTGCGGTGGCAATGACGCAACGGTTGCGATAGGTCTGTTTTTGGAAGGAGTCGTGCTGTTCGATGCAGCAACAGTCATAACGGTGCAGCTTCTGATACCATTGAACAGGTCCGAAATAGGTGGTTTGCAGCAGAGCAGTACTCACGGCAGAAAGGAGTTATGACGATTGTATAGCACTGTCACCACCCGTCCGACGATGCTGCGCTCGGGAACAAATCCGAAATAACGGGAGTCGGCGGGATTGTCCTTGTTGAGGGCTTCCAGCCAATAGTAGTCGGTCTTGGCGCACGTCAGCAGGCCCGGGACTGTTTGCAGGCCGTGGGCCGTACGAACGGTATCGCCAGGTACGGCTGCACAGCGCGCTATCATCAGGCCGTCGATGCTGTCGCCGGGCATGACAAACGCCACGACGTCACCCCGTCGGACGGGCTGTCGCAGCAGGCGGCTATAAGGCAGCAGCCTGTTGCCCTCTATGCGCAGGCCATAGCTGCAACGGTTGATGAGCAGTCGGTCGCCGTTCTGATAGAGCGGTGTCAGTCCGTCACCTATCACGCCGTGTATGGAAAAGGCCAAGGTACGGAATGCCAGCATCAGCACAAATGCCGATGCAAATGCTATCACATACTTCAACCAGTTTGCCATACCTCTCAGCCTCTAAACCCTCTTCTCTAAACTCTAAACCCTAAACTCTAAACTACTTAATATTATCCACGAAGCGGAACAGGCGGTTCCAACGGATGCCCGAGAATCCATGACGGTCAGGGTCGCTGCTCCACCAGATAAAGATGGGCTTGCCCACGATGTGGTCTTCCGGCACGAAACCCCAGTAGCGCGAGTCGAGCGAGTTGTGGCGGTTGTCACCCTGCATCCAGTAGTAGTCCATCTTGAAGGTATACTTTGTCGTTTCCTTGTCGTTGATGAATATCTTGCCGTCCCTGACCTCCAGTTTGTTACCCTCGTAGGTACGGATAGGCCGCTCGTAGATAGGCAGGTTCTTCAACGTCAGCTCGATGGATTCGCCCTTTTTCGGAATCCAAATGGGTCCGTAGTTGTCGCGTGTCCAATGCAGGTTGCCGTTCAGCGGATAGATGTCGAGGTCGTTGGCATCGGTGTTCAGTTCGATGCTTTCCACCAGGTCAGTACGCTTCTTCAGTTCCTCGACAGCCCGATTAGTCAGCGGCATATAGCCCTGCGTGTTGAGACTCATCAAGTCCTCCATCGTGATGCCCAGATCCTTCATGATGTCATCGTCCAGACGCTGCTTCAGCTTGACATGATAGGTGTACTGCACATTATCCGGCTCCTTGTTGGCCTTGCCATTAATATATATAATGTGGTTCTTGATCTGCAGCGTCTGTCCAGGCAGTCCTACGCAGCGCTTCACATAGTTCTCGCGGCGGTCGGTAGGACGCGTGTCTATCACTCCGTACTCCTGCGGATTGGCGGCAATGGCCTGACGGCCAGCCTGATAGATGGTGTTGAAGTACAGCGGCAGCTGCTCCTGAGTCAACGAGTCAGGATTAGGGCGCTCGGGATACATCTGATAGCCCGCCTGATAGCACATCTGGTAGAAGTCGTAAGCCTGATAGCGTGCATCCGAGCAGATGGTGTCGCCGGCAGGATAGTTGAACACCACGATGTCGTTCAGCTGTACCTGACCGAAGCCCTTTACACGGCGGTAGTCCCAATGGGGCCACTCGATATACGACTTGCACTCGAACAGCGGCAGCGTATGCTGCGTCAGCGGCATCGTCAGCGGTGTCTCAGGGATACGCGGTCCATAGCTGACCTTCGACACGAACAGGTAGTCGCCCGTCAGCAGCGACTTCTCCAGCGAACTCGATGGAATGACGTAGTTCTGGAAGAAGAACAGGTTGATGAAGTAGACAGCCACCAAGGCAAACACCAAGGCGTCGACCCACGACATGACGAACTTGACGGGACCTTCGGCATCCTTCCACCACTGCCATTTGATTTTCTTGGTGATATAAACGTCGTAGATAAACGGAACGACCAGCAGTCCCCACCATGAACCTACCCAGTAAAGGAACAGCAAGTACAGTACCAGGACACAGATGAACTTCGCCCACTGCACCTTCATATTCAGCTTTTTCTTTTTATCCATATATGAATCTCTTTCGGTTTTACATGCTTCTGACGCTATCAGACAGGAAGCAAGTTGCGTCAAGCATGAAGATTTAATCTCTCTTAAGGCTACTTATCAGAATTTAAACATGTCGGAAATTGTTAACAGCCCCTGATGCTCCTTGGTGTACTCGGCAGCCAGCACGGCGCCAAGGGCAAAGCCCTTACGTGAGTGGGCGTCGTGGGTGATGGTGATGATGTCGGCCTCCGAGTCGTAGCGGACGGTATGGATGCCAGGCACCTCACCGCGACGGATGTGGTCTATGCGCAGCAGCTTCGGGTCGGTGGTATCCTCGGCCCAGGCCTCCTTGCGGTCGATGTTTTCCACAATCTCCTCAGCCAGCGTGATAGCCGTACCCGAGGGATGGTCGAGCTTATGGACGTGGTGCGTCTCCTCCATCTCTACGTCGTACTGGGGGAACTGGTTCATAATCTTAGCCAGATAACGGTTGACGGCCGAGAAAATGGCAACGCCGATGGAGAAGTTCGAGGCCCAGAACAGGGTCTTACCTTCAGCACATGCCTTACGCACGTCGTCGCCATGCTCCTTCATCCAGCCTGTCGAACCAGAAACCACCTTGACGCCTGCTGCCCACGCCTTCAGGTAATTACCGTAGGCAGCCTGCGGAGCCGTAAACTCTATCGCCACATCAGCACTCCGGAAGGCTTCGCTGTCGAAGTCCTGCAGGTTGTCGATATCGATAATACTCACAATCTCATGACCACGGCTGAGGGCTATCTGCTCAATCATCCTACCCATCTTGCCATAGCCGATTAAAGCTATTTTCATATCCTTATTATATTAATGCGGCGCAAAGGTACAAAAAAAGGTAAAAAGGCAAAAAGGTAAAAAGGTAAAAAAACGAAAAACGGGTTTATTTTTGTTTTTTCCAACACTTATTCGTATCTTTGCGACGTGATTATCAACGAAAAGACACGGAATTACGTCCGTCAGCACCAGAACGACGACGTCAGGAAGCTGGCCTTGCAAGGCTGTCGCGATGCGGAAGTGGACATGACAATGGCCTTGCAACAGATAGCCGGCCGACAGACGGCACGCCGCAAGCTGCCGTCGTGGGCGACTGTTGACGACATCATCTACCCGCCACACCTCAATATGGAACAATGCTCTTCGGAACAGACGGCACGATACAAAGCCCGGCTGTTAGCGGGCGGAGAACGCTATGTTGACCTGACGGGTGGCTTCGGCGTCGACTTCTACTGGATGGCAAGAGGTTTTCGCGAGCGCATCTATGTAGAACAGAACACCGGGCTATGCGCTATCGCCGAGCACAACTTCCAAGCGTTAGGATTGGCATGTTCCGTTTGTTGCTATGACACAGCAACATATTTGCCGGAGATGCCAGCGGCTGACGTCATTTACTTGGACCCGGCACGCCGCAACGAGCATGGCGGTCGTACCTACGGCATCGCCGACTGCACCCCCAACGTGCTGGAAATGCTCCCAGAATTGACAAAAAAGGCCGGTTCCATCGTGTTCAAGCTGTCGCCCATGCTCGACTGGCGCCAAGCCGTAGACGAGCTGAAATATGTCAAAGAGGTACACATCGTCAGTGTAAACAACGAGTGCAAGGAACTGGTACTGATACTCGGCCGGGAACAGCACGACAGCATCCGCATCTGTTGTGTCAACGACGAGCAACGCTTTGAATATCTCTGGGGCCTTCAAGTACCATACTTACAACATGCAAACACCATGTTTACAGCATGCAATCATGGTATTTACAACATCCAAACGCCATCTTTTCAATTCCTCTACGAACCTAACGCCAGCATCATGAAGGCAGGATGCTTTGAAGAACTGACTGAGAAGTATGGTGTCAGCCCCTTGTCGGCCAACTCTCATATTTTTATTTCTGCCGATGAAATCGCGGATTTTCCTGGCCGTAAGTTTGAGATTACAGCCGTTTCATCGATGAACAAGCACGAGTTGAAAGCCTCCCTGCCCGCCAGCAGACAAGCCAACATCACCGTTCGCAACTTCCCCATGACTGCCCAGCAGCTGCACCAGAAACTGAAAATGAAGGAGGGAGGAGACGTCTATATCTTTGCTACCACACTGGCCGACAACAGCCACAGGCTGTTTATTTGCCGTAAAATTGGTTAAATCTTTTGGGCGTTCGACCGTTTTTCGTTATCTTTGCAAAATAATTAACGACGGAAACACCATGTCTACAGTAGAAATTCGCAAAGTCACCACCAAAAAGGAGCTCGATGCCTTTATCCAGTTCCACTATGACTTGTATAAGGGCAACGAGTATGATGCCCCCAATCTGTACAGCGACGAAGTGCACACGCTGCGCAAAGACCGCAATGCAGCTTTCGAGTTCTGCGAGGCAGAATATTTCCTGGCTCTCCGTGACGGCAAGGTGGTAGGGCGCATCGCCGCCATCATCAACCACCGGGCCAACGAGCAATGGAACAATAAGAGTGCGCGCTTCGGCTGGGTTGATTTCATCGACGACATGGAGGTGTCGAAAGCACTCTTCGATGCCGTCGAGCAGTGGGGGCGCTCGAAGGGGATGAACCAGTTGGTGGGCCCGCTGGGCTTTACCGACATGGACCGGGAGGGTATGCTCATTGAGGGTTTCGACCAGCTGGGCACGATGGCCACTATCTATAACTACCCCTACTATCCTCAGCACATCGAGCAGTTGGGTGGATTCGTCAAGGATAACGACTACGTGGAGTACAAGCTCATTGTTCCCAAGGAGGGCATGCCCGACAAGTTCCGCAAGGTGGCAGAGCTGGTCATGAAGCGCTACAACCTGCACCCCATGCATCCCAAGCGCAGCCAGGTGTTCGGCAAGGAGCAATACGGCCGCAAGGTGCTGGACGTGGTGAACAAGACGTTTAGCCATCTGTACGGCTATTCGCAGATGACCGAGCGCCAGATTGACGAGTATCTGAAAATGTATTTCCCGATGCTCGACATGGACATGCTTTGCCTGATAGAAGACTGGAACACCCCCAACCATGAGGTCATTGGCGTGGGCATCTCCATTACCAATATGACGCGTGCCCTGCAGAAGTGCAAGAACGGACGCCTGTGGCCCTTCGGCTGGTGGCATTGCATGCGGGCCCTGAAGTTCCACAAGGCCGAATGTCTCGACCTGATGCTCATCGGCATCTTGCCCGAATACCAGCAGAAAGGCGCCAATGCCCTGTTGTTCTACGACCTGATTCCTATCTACCAGAAGTATGGCTTCAAATGGGGCGAGACGAACGTCGAAATGGAGACCAACGAGAAGGTACAGTCGCAGTGGCAGTACCTGGAGCACATTCAGCACAAGCGCCGCCGCTGCTACAAGAAGCTCCTCTAAACGGAAAACATCATTAGAAATATGTCTGAAGAAAATAATATCATCCCCCAAGAAGAGGTCGTCAAGTATGACGACGACAACATCCGGCACTTGTCGGACATGGAGCACGTCCGAACGCGTCCCGGTATGTATATCGGACGCCTGGGCGACGGTTCGCTGCCGGAAGACGGCATCTATGTGCTGCTGAAGGAAGTCATCGACAACTCCATCGACGAGTTCAAGATGCATGCCGGCGACCGCCTGGAAATCACCATCGACGACAATCTGCGCGTATCGGTCCGTGACTACGGCCGCGGCATTCCACAGGGTAAGCTCATCGAAGCTGTCAGCGTGCTGAACACGGGAGGCAAATACGACTCAAAGGCCTTCAAGAAGTCGGTGGGCCTGAATGGTGTCGGCGTCAAGGCCGTCAACGCGTTGAGCACCCATTTCGAGGTGGCCAGCTACCGCGAGGGGAAGGTGCGACGCGCTACTTTTGAGCGCGGCATCCTGCAAAACGACCTGACAGAGGACACGCAGGACGAGAACGGAACCTATATCTATTTCGAACCCGACAACACGCTGTTCAAGGGATACTCGTTTCACGATGACATCGTGGAGAACATGCTCCGCAACTATACCTACCTGAACACCGGCCTGGCTATCATGTACAACGGCCGGCGCATCCTGTCACGACATGGACTGGAGGACTTGCTGAAGGACCGTATGACCAACGACTCCCTCTACCCCATCATCCATCTGAAGGGTGAAGACATCGAGGTGGCCTTCACCCATGCCAACCAGTACGGCGAGGAATACTACTCGTTTGTCAACGGTCAGCATACCACACAGGGAGGAACCCACCAGAGTGCCTTCAAGGAGCATATCGCCAAGACCATCAAGGAATTCTTTGGCAAGTACGAGTATGGCGATATCCGCACGGGTATCGTGGCAGCTATCGCCATCAATGTCGAGGAACCTGTCTTCGAGAGTCAGACGAAGATTAAGCTGGGCTCTACGCAGATGGCACCCGACGGCGATTCCATTAATAAATATGTGGGCGACTTCATCAAACAGCAGGTCGACAACTACCTGCACATCCATCAGGACGTTGCCGAAGTCATTGAGAACAAGGTGAAGGAGAGCGAGCGTGAGCGCAAGGCAATGGCCGGCGTCACCAAGCTGGCCCGCGAACGTGCTAAGAAGGCCAATCTGCACAACCGTAAGCTACGCGACTGCCGCATTCATTTCAGCGATGTCAAGAACGAACGCAAGGAAGAGTCGTGCATCTTTATTACCGAGGGAGACTCTGCCAGCGGCAGCATTACCAAGAGCCGCGACGTGAACACGCAGGCGGTCTTCTCCCTACGAGGAAAGCCGCTCAACAGCTTCGGCTTGACCAAAAAGGTAGTCTACGAGAACGAGGAGTTCAATCTGCTGCAGGCCGCCCTCGACATCGAGGAAGGGCTTGACACGCTGCGCTATAACAAAGTGATTGTGGCCACCGATGCTGATGTCGACGGCATGCACATCCGACTACTCATCATCACTTTCTTCCTGCAGTTCTTCCCGGAACTCATCAAGAAGGGACATGTCTACGTCCTGCAGACACCGCTGTTCCGCGTTCGCAACAAACGTACCAAAATCAAGGACAAAGCCATGCGCGAGGATGGCAAGAAGGGCGACTTCGTCACCCGCTACTGCTATAGCGAGGAGGAACGCATCAAAGCCATCCAGGACTTGGGTCCAGACCCCGAAATCACCCGTTTCAAAGGTCTTGGTGAAATATCGCCCGAAGAATTCGCCGGTTTCATCGGCCCTGACATCCGTCTGGAACAGGTGACGCTGCATAAGAATGACCAGGTGCAGAAACTGCTGGAGTATTATATGGGTAAGAATACGATGGAGCGTCAGAACTTTATCATTGACAACCTGGTTATCGAAGAAGACAAGCCCGAAGACTATGAATAAAGCGGGCTACGATAAAACAGGCTTCGCCCAAAATAATAGATAACATACATCATAAGGAAGAGAATTAGGTAATGAGAAACAGATTCGACAAGCAGATACTACGAGTTTTTCTACTTTTTATTTTATATTTCTTATTTTGCCCCGTAAGCGCGCAGTTCCGCGTCAACACGAGTGACAATGCCCCGCTCAGAAAATTGCAGATAGCAGAGATGGCCATCAACAATCTGTATGTTGACAGCGTCGACGAATCGAAACTCGTAGAGGATGCTATCCGTGGCATGCTTGAAAAGCTGGACCCCCACTCCAGCTACCTGACACCCAAGGAGGTGCGCGAGACCAACGAACCCCTAAAGGGCAACTTCGAAGGTATTGGCGTACAGTTTAACATGGTCGAAGACACGCTATTGGTCATCCAACCTGTCAGCGGCGGTCCGTCGGAGAGGATGGGCATCCTGGCCGGCGACCGCATTGTCAGCGTCAACGATACAGCCATTGCCGGTGTCAAGATGAAGAAAGAAGAGATTATGCGCAGGCTGCGCGGTCCGAAGGGTACTGAGGTCGAACTGGGTGTAGTACGTCGCGGTATTACCGATACTCTGCATTTCACCATCGTCCGTGACAAGATTCCCGTCCATTCCATCGACGCTACCTATATGCTGCGTCCCAAAGTGGGCTATATCCGCATCGGCAACTTCGGAGCCACGACACACCAGGAGTTCTGCGAAAGCTTGTCGGAACTCAAGAGCCAGGGAATGCAAACGCTGGTTCTGGATTTGCAAGGGAATGGTGGCGGCTACCTACAGGCTGCCGTCAAGATAGCTGATGAGTTCCTGCAGAAAAGCGACCTCATCGTCTATACCGACGGACGCAAAGCCCGCAAGGCGGAATATTTCGCCAAGGGCGGCGGACTCTTCACCAAAGGCAAGGTCTATGTGCTGGTAGACAGCTATACGGCATCTGCTGCCGAGATTGTCACTGGCGCCATCCAAGACCACGACCGCGGCATCATTATCGGCCGTCGCACCTACGGCAAAGGACTGGTGCAGCGTCCGCTGGACCTTCCTGACGGATCGATGATTCGTCTCACCATTGCCCACTACTATACGCCATCGGGCCGATGCATCCAAAAGCCCTACGAAAAGGGCAAGCAGAAAGACTATGCTGAAGACATGTTGAAGCGTCTGAAGAGCGGTGAGTTGACCAATGCCGATAGCGTCCACTTTGCCGACTCGCTGAAATATTATACCCTCAAGCAGCACCGGCTGGTGTATGGCGGCGGCGGCATCATGCCCGACGAGTTCGTCCCCCTCGACACCATGCGCTATACCAAGTTCCATCGGGAGCTGTCGGCGAAGAGCTTCATCATCAATGCCAACCTGCGCTACGTAGACAACCAGCGCAAGAAGCTGCAACAGCAATATCCGACTTTCGAAGACTACCAAAAGAACTTCCAGGTACCACAGGAGCTGACCGACGGCATCATAGCCGAGGCCGAGAAACAACATGTCCGTCCCAAGGACGATGACGAGCTCCAGCGCACCCTTCCCTATCTGCGCCTGCAGTTGAAAGCACTCATTGCACGCGACTTATGGAGCATGAACGAGTACTATCACATCATCGGAGAAACCAACGATGCCCTCCAGCGGGCGTTGGAGCTGTTAGACTAAAGACTTCCGCTTCTGGTCGCCAAAGGCTGGCGACACATAGTTGTAGAGACTCTTACATACCTCAGCCGAGAATTGCAGAGCACATTGAACAAGGCTATCCCATTGTTGGGACGTCAGGCCTTGTTCCAATTGTCGGCGGGTAATTCCGTCGTGCAGCAAGCCATACAGGAAACCCGCATTGAAGTTGTCGCCTGCACCAATGGTGCTGACCGCTTCCACTGGCTCAATGGCATACTGCTTGCTGAATCCCCCGGCGGCACGTATCTCTACGGGATTGGCAGCCTGTGTGAGGATGAAGTTCCTGATGTAGAACATGATGTGAGAACGATAGACCTCATCGGGGTTGCTCTTCTTGAAGAGTATCTCGAAATCCTCTGACGAGCCACGCACGATATCTGCCAGTTCGAAGTTCTCCAGCAGATTGGGTGTCAGCTTCATGACTTCGTGCTGGTGGGAAGCACGGTAGTTGACATCGTAATAAAGGATGGCTCCGCGCTCATGGGCATACTCCAGAAAACTTTTCACCTGCTGGCGGATAACGGGATTCAAAGCATAGTAGGAGCCGAACAGGACCAGGTCGTCGGCCTGAACGTCAGGATAGGTAAAGTCCAGACGGTCACGGGGATGGTCTTTGTAGAAGACGTACTCCGCATCGTTCTTTTCATTGAGGAATGCCAACGACAGCGGAGACTTGGAGTCGGGATAGACATTCACACATTCCGCATGACAGCCATTGTCTTTCAGAAACTGGATAATCATGCGCCCCACATGGTCGTTACCCGTCTCGCTGATGAAGTTCGTCTCCACGCCACAACGGCCTAAGGAGATGATGGCGTTAAATGTGGAACCGCCAGGAACAGCATGCACAGGCTGATTATCCCTGAAGATGATGTCTAAGACGGTTTCGCCTATTCCTATCACTTTTCGCATAGCTAATATCTCTGTTTATTATCTATTTGGTATGAAACACTTTTTCTATGACACCATTGTATGTCGAGAGTGTCAGACGGATGGTGTCAGGACGCTGTTGGGGGAGCAGAATACTGACGTAGTAGCGGTTGGTATAATATTCCGGGACTCCGTTCTGACTGTGGAGAAAACGATAGCACGCTGTTCGCCGCCCGTCAGGACGGACATAGACGGTGTCCTGTGCCAGACCAATATTGTGAGGCGGCTCCTCGTCATCCACACGGCCTGTCTTGATGAGCAGGCCAAGATTGAGGTACTTGCCGCTTCTGGCCATCCACGCACTCTCAAAGCCTACAGGATCCTGCGGCTGATTTTTGAGACGCCAGTGTTCGTATGGCCTCAACGTGTTAATGAATGCTGACCCCAACGCCTCGACAGCCGTCTCCGACACCTTATTATAATATATAAGGGCACGATAAACCGTATCAGCTGTTTCCATCCACTTCATGCTGAAGGTCTTCACCAGTTGGTAAGTGTCGCCGTCATCCGTCGTGAATGCCGTGGCCTGCCTATCAGGATTGACGGTCAAATCCACCAGGTCGGCCTGCATGAGTGAATACCTGCCTTCTCCCTTCTCGTAGCTGTCAGACTCACAGGAAAGGAAAAGAACTACTGATAATAATAGTGGCAATAGCTTTCTCATTGGGCAGCGAGGTTGTTACGTACAGGATTGGCGTACATGGTCAGCATCCGCTCACGCAGGAATGTCTCGTCCTTATTTGGAATCACGATTTTGTTCAACTGCCCCTGCAGGTATTGTTCGAAACGCGCAACATCCTGTTGGGTGTAATGTGCCGTATAGGTCTGCTGACCTTCCAGCATGTCAAGGGCGATATAGTTACAGGGATACAGGCGGTAGCCACGATGAATCTCTGTATCTATCCGCTTGCTAAGCTGGGAGAAATACTCATTGCGCGGCAAGCCCTCCAACTCGTCAAGCCACTGGTTGATAGGCGTTCCGCAATGATAATGCACACGTCCCTTATAGCCGAAGATGCCAGTCTTCATATTGTCCAGGTCATCCTGACGCGACTTCTTAAAGGCGGGATTGTCACGCTTCTGCTGGAACTCCTGTGCCTTCAGATAGTCACAGGGGTCAAACTCGTAGCTGATGGTCAGCGGAACGATGTTTAATTCCTTCACTGCTCCACCCATAGCCAGCATCTTCAGTACGGCGTCCTGCGTATGGTCGCTAGAGTCCTTGGCACGGCCTTCGCGCTGGGCAATCCATATATTCTCGTGCTTCTCGTTCACCGCATAGTGGATATAACGGCTCATCAGCTGACTGCTGCGCATCATCTCATGGGCTGTCAGGCCGCGGCGCACGGTGAACGCCTTGTTCATACGCACCAGACGCTTAATCCACGGATAGATGAGCAGGTTGTCGCCAATGCCTATCTCCACCGTCGTAGGATAGCCGGCATTGACCAGCAGCACATCCAAAAAAGCAGAGTCAAGCACGATGTCGCGGTGGTTGCTCAAAAAGGTATAGCGTAGCGACTTGTCAACGGGCATCAGTTCGTCTTCAAATGTCGTGCCGTCCGTATGCTTACGGATAATCCATTTCACGATGGGTTTCATGAAACGCTTCTGGAAGTCAAGAGGTGTCTTGACACCAGTGAATGCCAGTTTCAGCAATCCATTGCGCAGCCCTTTGGGCAGCCAGGGTACAAAACCCTTCATGATGGTACTGAACTGGCGGTCGTTCAACAGGTCGTTGAAGGCCTGTTGCATCTCTCCCGCCTCATAGGGCCGTATCTCGTCAAAATCCTTGATGTCGTAATCCATAACTCTCAACCCTAAACTCTCAACCCTAAACCCTAAACTCTCTTAGAACTGATTCTCCACGATATCTGTCAATACATCCTTCATCTCCAGGCCTGCTGCACGAACCTGCTGGGGGATGAAGCTGGTGGGCGTCATGCCTGGCGTGGTGTTCACCTCCAGCATATTAATCTTGCCATCCTTGGAGATAATATAATCTACACGGATAATACCGTTACAATGCAGGATGTCGTAGATATGGCTGGTAATCTCACGAACACGGCGTGCCACATCCTCAGAGATACGGGCAGGAGTAATCTCCTGCACCTGACCGTTGTATTTGGCATCATAGTCGAAGAACTCATTGGACGTCACCACCTCGGTGATGGGCAGGGGCACCGACTTTTCACAGGTCTTATAGATACCCATCGTTATCTCCGTACCCTCCAGATACTGTTCTACCATAATCTCGGGACTCTCCAGCATAGCCTTGCGGATGGCAGGAGCCAGCATGTCCTTATTCTTCACCTTCGAGACACCAAAGGACGAGCCGTCGGTGGCAGGCTTCACGAAGCAAGGCATGCCGATGCGCTGTTCTATCTCATCGTCACTGACCAGCTGTTCATAGCCACGGCGAATGAGCAGGGAGTCTGCCACAGAGACGCCATAGCTGCGCAGATACTGGTTCAGCACAAACTTGTCGAACGTCATAGCCTCCACCAGGACGCCACTGGTTGAATAAGGCAGTCCGATGAGGTCGAAGTAGCCTTGCAGGATGCCGTTTTCACCCGGGGTGCCGTGAATGGTGATATAGGCATAGTCGAAGAGCATGGCCTTGCCGTCTTCCACAAACGAGAAGTCGTTACGGTCAATGCGTGCGGTCAGACCGCCAGGCAGCTCGACATGCCAGTCCTGCCCTTTGATGTCGACGATATATACGTTATAACGTTCTTTGTCGAAGAACGAATAGAGACCTTGTGCTGAGCGCAACGAAACGTCGTGCTCAGAAGAGTCGCCACCACAGACGATGGCAATGTTGCGTTTTAAATTTTTCATTTATCTTTGACTTTTATTTCGATGTTTCGTTATTTCGATGTTTCGAGCTTCGATATTACGAGTCAATGGCTCGCTGATAGTTTCTCCATTTGTCCAGCAATGCCTCCATGTCGTCAGCGAGCGGTGACGTGAAGTCAAGCTGCTGGTGCGTCGTCGGGTGCACAAAGCCCAGCGTCTGTGCATGCAAAGCCTGTCGGGAGCAGAGCTTGAAGCAGTTCTGGATATATGCCTTGTAGGATGCGGTGCGCTCCCCGCGCAGAATCTCCATGCCCCCATAGCGCTCGTCGGCAAACAGCGGGTGACCGATGTGCTTCATGTGAGCACGTATCTGGTGGGTGCGCCCTGTCTCTAAGCGGCACTCCACCAAGGTGGTATAGCCATAGCGTTCCAACACCCTGTAGTGCGTCACTGCCGACTTGCCGATGTCCGACCCCGGCGGGAAGACAGCCATGCGCTGGCGGTCCCTCGGGTCGCGCCCGATGTTGCCCTCTATGCGTCCGGTGTCCTCGGTGAAGTTGCCCCACACCAGTGCCAGATAGCTGCGGTGGGTGTCGTGGTTGAAGAACTGTGCCCCCAGCTCGGTCTTGGCCTCCGGCGTCTTGGCGACCACCAGCAGTCCGCTGGTGTCTTTGTCGATGCGGTGTACCAGCCCGACGGACGGGTCATTGGGGTCATAGCTCGGCATGTTGCGCAGGTGCCACGCGATGGCATTGACCAGCGTACCGTGGAAATTGCCGACACCCGGATGGACAACCATCCCTGCCGGTTTGTTGACAATCATCAGTTGATCGTCCTCATAGACCACGTCGAGGGGGATGTCCTCCGGCTCAATGGTTGTATCGTAGTGCGGACGGTCGAGCATCAGCGTGATGACATCTCCAGGACGCACCTTGTAGTTGCTCTTGACGGGCTGTCCGTTGACCTGTATGAAGCCGGCGTCTGCCGCTTTCTGGATGCGGTTGCGCGAGGAGTGCTGGACGTGTTCCGACATGTATTTGTCGATACGCACCGGCACTTGTCCGCGATCCACCTCCATGCGAAGGTGCTCATAGAGTTCCTTGCCTTCGCCGTCAAAATCTGCAGACTCGTCTATCAGCTCAATATCATCGAGTTCGTCTTCCATTATTCCATCTCTGGGTCTGTAACCTCTTCAAAGTCATCTATGCCTCCGTCTTCCGGAACGGCGTAAGAGGGCTCCACATATTCAAAATCATCATAGTCGCCAATACTTCCGTCGCCGACCAGCAGTGTCAGCGGGTAATCGATGGAGATACGGTCACCGTTGGAGACGCGGCGTCCCCGGCAGATGATGCCATATACCCAGTCGCGTTCACCCGACACCCGCTTGGCGGGTAATAGCCTGAAGCCCATGGCCATCAGCTTCGCCTCAGCTTCGCGGACACTGGAGTTGTCCACGATGTCAGGAACAGCAACTGTGGGCGACGAGGGGGAGTTGACAGTAACATACACGGTATGTCCGCTTTTCACTTTCGTTCCATACCCGGGAGTCTGTGCCAGGATATAGTCGGCGGGCAACGTCTTATTATAGCCCGAGTCTGTAACCATGATGGTCAGTCCGTCTTCCTCCAGTAGCATTCGTGCCTTGCTATAGGTCATGCCCTTCACTTGGGGTACTACGATACCCTCGCCGTGGTGCGTATAAATCTCCAGTCCGTATTTCACGCCAAAGCACAGCAACACCACGATGACAGCCATCGTCAATAGGTTGCCCAAAAGATAGGCATCTGCTATTTTTCTGAGAAGTTTCTTCGCGAACATTATTATATATATGCTAAAACAACGAGCAAAGTTACAAAGATTTCCTGAGACAACAAAAAAATTGGGTATATTTCTTAAAAATACACCCAATTCTTATTCTCTGACCCAAGGTGCAGAGTGTGACATAACGTATCTTGAGATACCGGATTTACTTTCCGTGACGCTCGCTAGATACTGTTAACTTCTTGCGGCCCTTAGCGCGGCGAGAAGCCAGTACGCGGCGACCATTCTTCGTTGCCATACGCTCGCGGAAACCATGCTTGTTCACGCGGCGACGATTGTGCGGCTGAAATGTTCTTTTCATATTTTTATCTTCGTTTTATTGTTATTATTCGGAGTTTCGGGCTGCAAAATTACATAATTATTTCTAATTGTGCAAGTTTCAAGCATTTTTTTTGATGATTAATGTTCAATTTTTAATTTTTCTTCGTACCTTTGCACCCGCAAAAGCGATAATTACATATTTATAATAGCATATTTTTTATGATTAACTCACAAGACATCAAGAAAGGAACCGCCATACGCATGGACGGTGCCATTTGGGTTTGCATCGACTTCCAGCACCGCAAGCCCGGTAAGGGTAACACCATCATGAACATCAAGATGAAGAACGTCACCGACGGTCGTGTGCTGGAGCGCCGCTACAACATCGGTGAGAAACTCGAGGACGTCGTCATCGAGCACCGCGACTACCAGTATCTGTACGAGGATCAGGAAGGCCGCATCTTTATGAACCAGGAGACCTTCGAGCAGATTCCCATTGCCAACGACCTGGTGATCGGCCACGAATTCATGAAGGAAGGCGACGTCGTATCGGTTGTCAGCGACACCACCGACGGCACCATTCTCTATGCCGAGATGCCCGTAAAGACCGTCCTGAAGGTTACCCACTCCGAGCCCGGCATCAAGGGCGACACGGCTACCAACACCCTGAAGCCCGCTACGCTGGAGACAGGTGTTGAGGTTCGTGTTCCCCTGTTCATCAACGAGGGCGACCTCATTCAGGTTGACACCCGCGACGGTTCTTATCTGGCTCGCGCCAAGGAGTAAGAACGATGAACTATAGTATAGTTGTTCCTGTCTTCAATCGACCTGACGAGGTTGACGAACTGCTTGAGAGCCTTTGCTCCCAGACACTGAAGGACTTTGACGTCGTTATCGTTGAGGACGGTTCACAAATCCCCTGCAAGGATGTTTGCGACAAGTACGCAAACATCCTTGACTTGCATTATTACTTCAAGGAGAACAGCGGTCCTGGACAGAGCCGCAACTACGGTGTTGAGCGTGCCAAGGGCGAGTATGTCATCATTCTCGACTCTGACGCCGTCACGCCTCCGGGCTTCATGCAGGCCATCGACGACGAGCTCAGGCGTCAGCCCAGCGATGCCTGGGGCGGACCGGATGCTGCCCACGACTCGTTTACCGACATCCAGAAGGCCATCTCGTATGCCATGACGTCGTTCTTTACCACGGGGGGCATCCGCGGTGGCAAGAAACAGCTCGACAAGAAGTTCTATCCCCGCTCGTTCAACCTCGGCGTGCGCCGCGAGGTGTACCTGCAGTTGGGTGGTTTCTCGACGGAGCGTTTCTCGAAGATGGCGCTCTATGGCGAGGATATCGACTTCAGTCTCCGCATCTACAAGGGGGGCTACAGCTGCCGTCTCTTCCCCGAAGCCTGGCTGTGGCACAAGCGCCGCACGGACTTCCGCCGCTTCTGGCGCCAGGTCTACAACAGCGGCTATGCCCGCATCAACCTCTGGCGCAAGTACCCTGAGGCCCTGAAGCCCGTACACGCCCTGCCGTCGGTATTCACCTTAGGCGTTGCCGGCCTGTTGCTGCTATTCCTGGCAGGTCTCGCCTTGTATCTGTTCTCGCCTGACCACATGAGCGGCGCCATCGGTTTTGCCTTGTGCGAACTGGCTCCTATACCTCTTATATTATATAGTGCCCTGATATTCATCGATTCCAGCATCCGCAACAAGAGCGTCAAGGTGGGCCTCATCTCCATCCCTGCCGTCTTCATCCAGCTCATTGGCTATGGTGTAGGATTCCTGGAGTCGTTGCTGACGAAGAAAAAACATGGATAAGCTCAACATCAACCAGTGGGCAGAGGAAGACCGTCCGCGTGAGAAACTCATGCGGCTGGGTGCTGCGGCACTGACTGATGCTGAACTGTTGGCTATACTGGTTGGTTCTGGTTCTCCTAAGGAAGATGCCGTATCGCTGATGAAACGCATCCTGGCTGACTGCAACAACAACCTGAACACTTTGGGCAAGCGCACCATCCACGACCTCTGCCTGTATAACGGCATCGGCGAGGCGAAGGCCATCACCATCCTGGCAGCCTGCGAACTGGGCAAGCGCCGCCAGATGGAGAAGGCAGAGGAGCGTCCCGACTTGGGAACAGCCACCTACATCTACAACCACATGCACCCTGTGCTGCAGGACTCGGACGTGGAGGAGTTCTGGGTACTGCTGATGAACCAGAACCACCGGCTCATCAAGAAGCTGTGTATTTCGCGGGGCGGCATCACCGAGGTAGCTGTCGACATCCGCATCATCATGCGCGAGGCTGTCCTGGCCAACGCCACCATCATTGCCGTCTGCCACAACCATCCGTCAGGGAGCCTGCGCCCCAGCAGGATGGACGACGACCTGACCAACAGCCTTGCACGTGCCTGTCAGGTCATGCGCATCAAACTGCTCGACCACGTCATCGTGACCGACGGCTGCTACTACAGCTACCACGAAGAAGGGCGCATTTAAGTATGCGCCCCTCCTGACAGTTTGTTGTCATATCTGTTTTTTATTTGTTCAGTTTCCAGGTGACACCGTCTTTGGTGTCCTTCACCTCGAAACCGGCGGCAGCCAGTTCGTCGCGTATCTTGTCGGAGGTTGCCCAGTCCTTGTCGGCCTTGGCCTTGGCACGCAGTGCCAGCACCATGTCCACCACCTTGCCGAAAGCCTCCTCACGCTCGTTGGAACCATGAACCGCCAACCCTGAACCCTGAACCATCGATAGTCCCAGGATGTCCTCGGCAAAGAGGTGCATCACCTCCGTCAGTTCCTTCAGGCAGTCGGCGCAGATGGTCGCCTTGTGGTCGGTCAGCTTGTTGACGACCGTGCAGGCCTCAAACAGGTAGCTGATGACCAGCGGCGTGGCAAAGTCTTCGTTCATGGCGTCGTAGCATTTTTCACGCAGACTCTTGACCACACGCTCCGTCTCGGCATCACACTGCGGAGAGACGGTGATGCGCGACAGGTCGCCGATGGCCTGCTGCAACTTCTCCAGTCCCTTCTCGGCAGCCTGCAGGGCATCGTTCGAGAAATCGACGGTGCCGCGATAGTGTGCCGAGAGCACGAAGAAGCGGATGGTCATGGGCGAGTAGGCTTTCTCCAGCAACGGATGGTCGCCCTTGAAGAACTGCTCCAGCGTGATGAAGTTGTTATACGACTTGCCCATCTTCTTGCCGTTGATGGTCAGCATGTTGTTGTGCATCCAGTACTTCACGGCCGGGTGTCCCATTGAGGCAACAGCCTGGGCTATCTCGCACTCATGGTGGGGGAAGACGAGGTCCATGCCGCCGCCGTGGATGTCGAAGGTCTCGCCTAAGTACTTGCGTCCCATGGCCGTACACTCGCAGTGCCAGCCGGGGAATCCGTCGCTCCACGGTGACGGCCAGCGCATGATGTGTTCGGGCTGTGCCTTCTTCCACAGGGCGAAGTCGGCCTGGTTGTGCTTCTCGCCCACACCGGCCAGCTCGCGGCTCTCGTCCTTGATGTTCTCCAAGGAACGGCCGGAGAGGATGCCGTACTTGTGTACCTTATTATATGCCTCTATGTCGAAATACACCGAGCCGTTCGACTCGTATGCAAAGCCGTTGTCCATGATCTGCTGCACCAGCTGCTGCTGTTCAATGATGTGTCCCGTGGCGTGCGGCTCGATGGAAGGGCGCAGCACGTTCAGCGCATCCATATACTGGTGGTAGCGGTTGGTGTAGTACTGGGCTATCTCCATCGGCTCCAGCTGTTCCAGGCGGGCTTTCTTGGCTATCTTGTCCTCGCCCTCGTCGGCATCGTGCTCCAGATGGCCCACGTCCGTGATGTTGCGGACATAGCGCACCTTGTAGCCCAGATGCTTCAGGTAGCGGAACACCACGTCAAAGGTGATGGCAGGGCGGGCATGACCCAGATGGGGGTCTCCATAGACGGTCGGTCCACACACATACATTCCCACATTGGGTGCATTCAACGGCTCGAAACGCTCCTTCTGGCGCGTCAGCGTATTATAGATTACAAGCTTTGATTCCATACTTTTTCGTATTTTGGGTGCAAAGATACTAAAAAGTTTAGAGATTATGGTTTAGAGTTAGGAGAAATTTTGAAACTTTGCTGATGAATCAGCGAAGTTACCGTCACTCGGCATAAAAAAGAATGAATTCTTTTTGTTCTGCTCTCGTTTTTTTTGTAACTTTGCACGCAAAATCGTAACAAGCTAAATATTTATAGTAATGTACACACGTATGACAGCTGCAGAGGCTGCAGCACTGATTAAGAATGGCGATCATATCGCTATGAGTGGCTTTACACCCGCTGGTGTAGCCAAGGCAACCACCAAGGAACTGGCCAAGATAGCCGTGGCTGAGCATGAGGCCGGCCGCGAGTTCAAGGTAGCCATCTTCACCGGTGCCTCTACCGGACAGAGCACTGACGGCGACCTGGCTAACGCACAGGCTATCCTCTACCGTGCCCCCTACACGACCAACCCCGACTTCCGCAAGCATGTCAACATGGGTGAGATTCCCTACAACGACCTGCACCTGAGCCACATGGCACAGGAGTTGCGCTATGGTTTCTATGGCGACTTGGACTGGGCCATCCTGGAGGTCTGCGACATCGAGGATTGCGGCAACGACTATCACGTCTTCCTGACGGCCGCCGGCGGCATCTCGCCCACGGCAGCCCGCCTGGCCAAGCACGTCATCCTGGAGCTGAACTCGTTCCACAACCCCAACGCCAAGTTCATCCACGACGTCTATGAGCCGCTGGATCCCCCCTACCGCAAGGCTATCCCCATCGAGCACGTCGGCGACCGCATCGGCGTGCCCTACGTCAGCATCCCCAAGGCGAAGGTGGCCGGTGTCGTAGAGTGCAAAATCCCCGACGAGGCCCGTGCCTTCAAGGACAGCGACCCCGTGACCGACAAGATTGGCTACCTGACAGCTGAATTCCTGGTGGAAGAGATGCATAAGGGCCGTATTCCCAAGGAGTTCCTGCCCCTGCAGAGCGGTGTGGGCTCAACGGCCAACGCCATCCTCGGCGCCCTGGGTCAGGACAAGCACGTGCCCGACTTCAACATCTATACCGAGGTGCTGCAGGACAGCGTGGTCGGCATGATGCTCAGCGGCCGTGTGAAGGATGCCTCAGCCTGCTCGCTGACCGTCTCGAACGAGTGCCTGATGCAGGTCTACGACAACATGGACTACTTCAAGAACCACCTGACGCTGCGCCAGAGCGAGATTTCGAACTCGCCGGAGATCATCCGCCGCTTAGGTGTCATCGCCATCAATACCGCCATCGAGGCTGACCTCTATGGCAACGTCAACTCGACGCACATCAGCGGCGTGAAGATGATGAACGGTATTGGCGGCTCGGGTGACTTCATCCGCAACGCCTACCTCAGCATCTTCACCTGTCCTTCTGTCGCCAAGGGCGGTGTCATCAGTTCTATCGTACCCTTCGTCAGCCACCAGGATTCGTCAGAGCACGACGTGAACATCATCGTCACCGAGCAGGGCATTGCCGACCTCCGCGGAAAAGGTCCCATCCAGCGTGCAGAGTGCATCATTGAGAACTGCGCACACCCCGACTACAAGCAGCTGCTGTGGGACTACCTGAAGATTGCCAAGATGGGTCAGACCCGTCACAACCTGCCTGCCGCCTTCGCCATGCACGACACGCTGGCTCGCAAGGGCGACATGAAACTGACGGACTTTGCCGAGTACGTGAAGTGAAGCAACCCGCTATTATCATACCACAAGGAGCGCACGAGGTGCTGTTGCATGCTTGCTGCGCTCCTTGTTCATCTGCCATCGTCGAGTGGATGCTGCAAAACGGCGTCCGCCCGACCATCTATTACTATAACCCCAACATCTGGCCTCGCAAGGAGTACGACATCCGCAAGGCCGAAAGCAAGCGTCACGCCGAGAGCCTCGGCATCCGTTGGATTGACGGCGACTACGACCACGAGCAGTGGCGTTGCGACGTCCAGGGCCTGGAGGGTGAACCCGAGCGCGGCAGCCGTTGCAGCCTGTGTTTCCGTCTGCGCCTGACGGCAGCAGCCCACGAAGCCCGCCGCCAGGGGCTGCGCTTCTTCACCACCACGCTGGCCTCGTCGCGCTGGAAGAGCATCGAGCAGATTACTGCGGCCGGCTTGGCCGCCCAGCAGGCGGTGGAAGGTACCGAGTTCTGGGCCCAGAACTGGCGCAAGGGCGGCCTCTACGAGCGCCGCAACCAGCTACTGAAGGAGTACCTGTTCTACAACCAGCAATACTGCGGCTGCGAATTCTCGCTAAACCCTCTCAACTCCAAACCCTAAACTCTCTCAACTCCAAACCCTAAACTCTCTCAACTCTAAACCCTAAAACCTCTCCAGTAATCAGGGGAAGGTTCTGTGATTATTTTTTTCTTTGTTCATGGTCATTCTCAGAACTGGTCGAAAAGACGAAAATTTCTTTTCTCTGTCATTATATGCATTAATACGTTGTATATCAACCAATTAATTGATATGACAGAGAACGTTTCTCTGTCATAGTCACTTTTCAAAGTAAAACAAGTTGTTTTACTTTCCAAAAGCCTGTCTTTCCTGGTTTTAAAGAGTATCTCTTGCATAGTAAAACAACTTGTTTTACTTTTTAGGATTTACCCTCTCTTTCTCGCAAATGCAGAACCTTTGGTAAACTCTCTATGCGAGTATCCCCATTTAAGTGCGTCCCAATTCAACGTCAGTATTGTTTATGACAGTAATCTACCTTTAACTTATATCTTAATCAAAAATCGCTTGCAAAGCCACTAAAATCGTTCGATATATACAAACCTTCTGCAAAAAAGTGACGAAAATAGCCAAAAATATGACAGAGAAAGTTTCTCTGTCATATTGTGAATATGGTCAAAGAAAACTTAGTAACTATGATACCACTCATCAAATGGAGGGGGACGTGAACCATAGCCGTTACCTGACTGCCAACCAGGTGAAGAGCGCCCACATCCTGGGCAAAGACCGTGATGCCTGCAAACAATAGGATTAGGATAGCTAATACTTGTCTCCAGACGTTATTTTGAGTCACCCACTCCTTGGGGTGATTGGCCAGTGACGGCCTCCTACATGGTTGGGAAATTATAGAGTCTCAATTTGCTGGATGCTGAGACCTGTAGCATCGGCAATCTGTTCAATGGGAATGATATTCATCGCCTTCAGTTTGCGGGCTGTGTCAATATCTTTCTGCTGTAGCTTGGCCTGCGCTTCCTCTGCCTTGGCCTGCGCTTCCTCTGCCTTGGCCTGCGCTTCCTCTGCCTTGGCCTGTGCTTCCTCTACCTGAGCCTGTGCTTCCACTGCTTGAGCCTGTGCTTCCACTGCTTGAGCCTGTGCTTCCTCTGCCTGAGCCTGTGCTTCCTCTGCCTGAGCCTGTGCTTCCTCTGCCTGAGCCTTGATTTCCTTCAGTTGGGCTTTTGTCTCGGCCAACTCCTGATTCCTTTGCAACAGTTCCGTATCACGCTCCTCAATAATGGAGAAGTACTCGTCCTCCACATTCATCTCGTGGCGCACCTTCGCATCGGCGGCTGCCGCCGTCAGTCGATGGACAATGCGGAGCATGTCGGCATCATCCTCGTAGAACGACTCGTCAACACGCAACGTCTGCTGATTGCTGCCAACAGGACGCGATTGGTCGAATACGCTGAGCACCTTGTCAAGGCGGTTGCCGGGACGGACTTTCAGGCGGGGAATCTGGACGATGATGCTGTCGTGAGTAAGGCTGTCGACAAAGGGATCTGGTAGCCCCTGCGTCACCACATGGTCGTCGTAGTCGTAGGACTGACGGCGTACGTAGAGCACCGGCTCCTCGATGTCGCCGACCTTATGGCCTAACAGGTAGACCGTCACCATCGGGATGGCAAAGGCACTGCGCTCGCCAGACTGCATGTTCTCTTTGTTGGCATACTGTGCACCCAGATACTGGCGGAAGCGGAGAGTCTCCGTAGGCAGCCATGTTTTCTGAAGCTCTATCAGTATAAGATGCTCTGTGCCGTCGGCCTCACGAACCGTGGCACCGAAGTCGATGCGGAACACCGACAGGCCGTCGCGCCCTACGTTGGTATATTCGTTACGACGCTGTTCCACGGTTAGAATATCCTTCTTCAAGAGGGCTGACAGCAGGATACGCGTGATGCGTTCGTCCTCCAGCAGGTACTTGAACACGATGTCGTAGATAGGGTTGGCAATGGTAGTCATAACAATCTCTTTCTTTGTTTTACATGCCGCAAAGATAGCTAATTCCATTGAAACCGCCAAATAATCCTCTCACTTTTTCCGCGTAATCGTTTAGGAGCTGTCACTAGGGTCACCTCATCCAGTTAGAAGCTGCGGAGCCAGGCCTTGAGTTCGAGCATCATCTCAAGGTGGTAGGTGAAGCTCTGTCGGGAGAAATCAGGGGACTCTAGGTATAGAACACTGCGGCTGCGAATTCTCTCTAAACTATAAACCCTAAACTCTAAACCCTAAAGATACTGCATCATCACATCCCACACAGCCACGATGTGACAGATAGAACCTGCCAATACGAAGAAGTGGAACACGGAGTGCATGTAGCGCTTGCGATGAATGGAGTAGAAAACGGCTCCCGTGATGTAGAACACACCCTCGGCAATAATCCATGCGAAGGCTGCCGTAGACAAGGAGTCTAAAAGCGGCCGGAATGCCACCAATGCCGAGAGTCCCATGCCGATGAAACAGAACGTCTCCACGTTGGAGTGCTCCTTCAGCCGCACAAAACTCACGATGCTGCCCGCTATGGCACAAAGCCATACAAAGGAGAACAGTCCCCACCCCCAGTAGCCCTGTTGGCGAAGGGCTATCAGCGTCAGCGGCGAGTAGGAGCCAGCAATATGCCAGTAGATGGCGGCATGGTCCCAGCGGCGCAGCCGCTCCTTCCACTTCGACCGTCGAGGCAGCGCATGGTATATCGTCGAGGCCACGTATGACCCTAACATGCCGAAGAGATAGAGGCATATGCCCAGACGTATCCACGGGTTCTCCCCCTGAAAGGCCATGGCGATGAATATCACCCCGAAGGTCACACCCAGCATAATGCCGCCGGCATGCGACCACGAGTTCCATAATTCCTCCTTATGGGTGTACCTGATAGCCATAGCGGCTGCAAAAGTACGATAAATAATTGATAATTGATAATTGATAATTGATAATTTAAATTATTTTTCGTACCTTTGCGCCGGATTTAATAAAAGAGCAACTCATCATGACAGCACCCATCAACGAAATACAAGACGAGATTATTGACGAGTTCGCCGGCTTCGACGACTGGATGGACAAGTATCAGCTACTCATTGACTTGGGCAACGAACAGGCACCACTGGCCGAGGAGTACAAGACGGAGAGCAACCTGATAGACGGCTGTCAGAGCCGTGTCTGGCTGCAGGCCAACTATGACGGCAGCATCGTCCGTTTTACAGCTGAAAGCGACGCGCTGATAGTGAAGGGCATCGTGGCTCTTCTTATCCGCGTGCTGTCAGGTCACACGCCTCAGGAGATTCTGGATGCCGACCTGTATTTCATCGACGAGATAGGTCTGAAAGAGCACCTCTCCCCCACCCGCTCGAACGGCCTGCTGGCTATGGTCAAGCAGATGCGGATGTACGCGCTGGCCTTCTCGGCCAAGTAGCCGTCCTCCATGAAAACAGGGCTACTCTATGATGCGGTAACGACCACTGAGGTGCAGGAAAGCAAAGAGACGGAGCAGCCCGTCATAATAGGCATCGAAATAGCCATCGTCAAAGGGTTCGTGGCGTGCCTTCCACAGGGCGTCGACGAACTCCTTCTTCTTTTCGTGCTGGCAGAGGATGGATGCAGCACCCAACGTACTGACGAGGCCAATGCTGTGGCGCAGTTTGCGGAAACCGCCAGCCTGAAGGATTTCATCGCCCTCAGGCAACGAGCCGTCGACACGATACTGGTCGACATACGTGTCGATGCCCTGACTGTAGAAGAAGTCCTGTATCTTCTCGCCATACTGACGCTGCCACAGGCTGTCCTTACCGCTCCACTCATAGTCAAGGGTGATATTCATGGGCACACGCCAGGAGTCGTAACGGAAGTTAGAGCTGCCATTGCGGCGGGGAGCAGCCTGCGGACGCTGCGGCCTGCCAGGGAATCGCGGCATCTGCATCTCAGAACCGTCGTAGTTACACATATCCGGATTCAATCCCGTCTTCTCGTTGATGCACGTATGCAGGAAAGCACGGCTCTTCTGGGCACAGTCGAGCCAATAGTCCGAACGACCGTCATCGGCATACTTGGCCCACACCTCATAGAAAGCCGGAATATGGTAGCTAGGATCAGTAAAACGCTGTCCAAAGCCATCGGGAGTGAACGTAATGAGACGAGTTTCGGGGTCGATGAGATACATCTTTTGGGGACCCTGTTGCTGGGGACCAAAACCTGGAAATCCACCGGCACGTTGAGGAGCTGGCGTGTACTCCTTAGGCTGTATGCAATTCAGGATATGCTGCGCCTCGGCTTTGTAGTTGATGCCGGTGTCATTGCCCCAACGGTTGGAAGCAAACAGGAGTGCGGTGATGAAATACAGCTCTCCGTCACTGGCAGCACCCTCAGCATTGTGAGTGCCGTCCGTCTTGCAACTCCAGGCGAAGTAGCCTTCGCGCACCCCCTCCTGATGCTGCATGTATTTCTTGCTCCAGCGCCACAGACGGTCGAAGATGTCCTTCTCGTCCATCTGCACCGCAATCATCATGCCGTACGACATACCTTCGGTGCGGGCGTCATGGTTCTTGATGTCGGAAACGTAACCCAGCGAATCGCCCACCTCGAAGTAGACCTTGTTGGGACCACGGAACACATCGTTGAACACTTCCTGCACTTTGTCATCCACCTCAGCAGGCTGATAACCCATCTCTACAAACACATTACAATAATTACCTGCCTGAGCAGGGAGACTTGCTGAAACGCCAGCAAGCAACATCAACAGTAAATAAAACATCTTTTCCATTTCTGTTCTTTTGACGCTGGCCACGCCAAAAGGTTTAACACAAAACGAAATGCTCTATTTTCATGTTCATGGTCGCGGGGCACTGAGCAGTAGTGCTACATTCACCGCACTGCCCACCAGCGTCACCTTGTATATCTCTTTATTCCTTTCTTGCATTACTTCTTTTTAAGGTCAGCACAAAACGGGCGCCATTGGTGTACGAGGTATCGAGTACGAGGTCGCCACCCAGACGGCGTGCGATGTTACGGCTGAGTGTCAATCCGATGCCTACGCCAGTCTTGAATTCGTCAAGCTGTACAAATTCGGCAAAGATGTCGTTGGCCTTTTCCTTCGGCACACCACAGCCTGTGTCTTCGATGCTGATGGTCACCAGATAATCGTCGGCCTCACACAACATGCGGATGCTGCCGCCTGCCGGCGTGAACTTAATGGCATTGTCCAACAGGTGGCAGATAGCCTGTACGGTATACTGCTCTGAGGTTTGTATGGTCTCCTTGTCACTGATGCCAGGAGCCTCAAAGCTGAAGGTGTGTGTAGAGTTGTCGGTCACACCGCTGGCGCTGATGACGTGCTGGCAGAGCTGGAGGATGCTGACGGTATCGTTGCGTTCTATCTTACTACGGCTGCTCGTCTCCGAGAGTGCCAGCAGCCGATTGATAAGTGACGTGATGCGATTGGTGTTCTCCTGGATGTTGATGCTTTCGTCCAGATAGCCGCCGAACGACTCTCCAGCATCCACACCGTCATCACCCATCGCAAAAATATTTTTCGCAAACTGGGCATCAACACAGCCCACGAAACCGTAAAGTACACCCTCCGTGCGGGATTGGTCGACCCCTCGGAATTCTATATTTAAATAAAAGATGACCGCCTAATCAGGGGATGGTTCTGTGATTATTTTGAATCACCAGAATCGTCTCCTTTTTTTGCGTCCCCATTTTTGGGGCTTAATGTTATGATTTGTGACAACCGTAAAACCGCCAGCTCGACCCGGTCTGACCAAGGGCGAAGCTGTCCGTTAGGTCTTTGTAGGACCCGAGTCCAAATTTGGACTCGGCTACTTTCTCCCACGCAAGTCCCATATTTCTGTTGTCAGGGTAATCAGTGATAATCAGGGGAAAGCTCTGAATGATCACAGAATCGTCCCCCTGATCAACACACTATTACTTCATCACGACCTTGGTGCCGTTCACGATATACACGCCCTTATGCGTCGGCTTGTCTTGTAATGTCATACCATCAATAGTATAAAACCGCTTATCTGTTATTGATTCACTGTTTACGCCTTCGATGTTTGAAGACCCATTAGATATAACGATGTCAGCACTCGAACCGTTTTTGTTAATTGAGTATGATACTTGTTCATTCCATTCTTCGCTTTCTATAAAGGCACCCTCCGGCTGTACGATGTTGCAATCCGTCAGTTCGATGGCCGAGAGCGAATGTATGGCTGTCGCTGTTACATTTGACTTCTTAATATATAAAGCACCGCCAACACCCGAATTATATGCTATGTCACCATTGAACTTGGCCGTCGTGTCGTCTAGCGTTAGTTTGCCACCTAGCAGAGCAATAGCATACCAATTCAACGACGAAACTACAAGGCTTCCCTCACCAGTAATGGTGATGTTGATGCTAGAAACTCCAGGGATACTGATAGCATCGGCATAGCCTGTATAGGCATTGGTCAGTTTGTTAGTACCCTTTAACAGAATAGTGAAGTCTTGCGTCCAACTTGCAAAACGCATAACCTGACCTTCACTTTGAGGAGTATAAACAATCTCAGCATTATCAAATACGAGCGTCTGAGACGCAACATTGAAGGTTATACTGCCTCTTGCCTTCACATCTTCCTTCTCGTTAAGCATAGGGGCCAAATTGCCCTGTGCTGCCAGTTCATCCGTAATCGTCACACCGCAAATGACAATCTCGTTTGAAGCCCTGGCTCCTGTAACTATCGTAACAAGAACCATCATCGATAAAAACTTTTTTTTCATAATCGTTGTGTAAGATATTTAATAAGTGATTTTTCTCAAATTAGGACACAAAAAACGTGAGCAAGTTACTTCGCTTACGTCATCTTGGTATCGGCAAACACCAAAGGTCAGCATGTTGGCAGCCTCACCGATAATCATGATGTTGTAGATAACGGCATGATATGACCTTTTATCAGCAAGAAACTCCTCCATACCAAGACCTCCGACATATTCGAATATCGTGTCAATAGCCTGTAGGATGTCATTCAGGCGTTTGGGGTCATTACGCTGCTCTCTCATAAATCAGGATTTTATCGCGGTCGGCACTCTCACGGGCAAAAGGCATCAGACCGCCAACGGTTATCAAGTCAACCTCACATCCCAACAGTTCCTTCAAGTCCTCGTAGATTTCACTGAGGGTAAAGAGGCTGAAGTGCTGCGACTTGTCTGGCAGTATCAGAATGTCGACATCCGAGTCCGCACGCTGTTCGCCACGTGAATAGGAGCCAAAAAGCCATGCCTTCAAGACGGGCTGCGTCTTGAAATAATCGGCTATCTGCTGTGTCATCGTCTGCGTACTCATTGTCTGACTATTATTCTTTCACGGCGCAAATATACGAAAAAGATTCTAATAAAGAAAGAAAAAGGGAAAAAAGATTTGAAACTAAAATGTCACATTCTAACTTTGTAACAATGTTACATTGTGTATTGTGGGGACAGCCCCCCCTGATAATATGCCTGAGAGCGCCGTGCAGAGAATGTTCTTGCACCGTGCAGAGAATGTTCCTGCACCGTGCTCCAATTGTCCCGACGACATGCTTCCTTCGTCGAAATGACGTTCGCGCTTGGTCAAAATGATGACAGCGATGACGATGCCACTGGGGATATTTTTGTCATCGGGGTCGATGGGCTTCTGGTTCTTCAGCAGCTCGTCGGAGTAGACGCACTGGAACTTACGCTTGGAATACTGGCCGTCGCGCTTAAAACGGTTACGCAGGGCACGTGCCAAAGGGTCACCCTGCACCTTCCAGAACTCAGCCGTCTTGATGCGTGTGGGGTCGAGCTTGAGTACAGCACCCATCGATGAGAATAACTGGGCCCTCCTCCCACCCTCCCGACTGGTTGTCAGGCTCGTCGCCTAACAGGAGTTCCGCCCTGCAGAATATCGCACTTTCTGTTTCTACCATCATAATGTGGGTGCAAAATTAATAAATATTCACCAAACAGCCGCATCTTTCAATAAAATAAAAGTGGTGGAGAGTCTGACTCCACCACTTTATATCTATGCTGATTAATATCAATACCGAATCCTTCTGTATTACTTCACGACTTTTACGACCTTGCCGTCCTTGGCAACGATGTTCAGACCCTTGTGCATCTCTTCAGAGCGTACACCTAACATGTTATAGACGGCCTGCACACCTTTCATCACCTGCTGGACGTTGGAGGAGATACTGGTAGGCACGGTAGCCATCCCTGCCGTCTTGTAGATTACTTCACCCAGACTTGCGTCGTCGCTCTTGTCAACGATGCAGTCGTCGACAGCCTCAGGGTTGAACGACGCTGCCGTCAGCCAGAAGTTGTTCTGGGCATAGACGGTGTTGGGAGAGTTGTTGTACAGGTCGTAGGTCTTTCCGTCGGTTCCATTGTTGAAGAACACATTCTGTCCAATGTTGTAGTCTTCAGAATCCTCAGGCACATCAATGCGTCCGAAGTTGATGTCCTTACCGCCTATAATCGATGCTCCCCAAAAGCTACCCATGATAAAATTACCCGAAAACTTGGTCACCTGTGCACTATTGGCATCTGTGACGTTAAGACCGCTACCGCCCTGGTTGGGATTGGCAATGCAATCGTTGTTTATCAGGATATTGTTCCTAACGGTTGCAATCTGGTCAGAGTAGATGGAGATGCCGTACGAGGAATCCATCACCAGGCAGCCCTCTATCAGCAGATGAGCATCCTGGGCAGCACCCAACAGGTTAGACACCACAATGCCGCCTACTCGCATCTTGTTGCGGTCGCCCAGCACCACACAGTTGCGGACGACGACTTGTGTGGCAGCTGTGAGGTTCACCTGAGGAAAATTGCGGTTGTTGGTTCCATTATAAAGGAACTGGCAGTTCTCGATGACAACGGGGTTAGAGGCATTGGCAGCACCACCGACACCCGAGCGTTCGTTCTTCTCGAAAATGGTGTTACGCACTTCGAATTCTGCGCCACTGCCACCCATATTGATAGCACTGCTGCCATTAGCGGTCGAGGCGGCATGATAGCGGAACGTACAGCTGTCGACCACCAGGCCCTTCTCACCAAAATTCTTCAGCCCAACATACTCGAAATCGATGTTCTTGACTGTCGTCACGGCATCGTCGCTTTTCATGTAGAACACGCCTGGCACCACACCCTCGGCAGAGCGGGTTATCAATACACGCTGATTGGCAGGGACGTCGAGATTGGCAATACCCTCAATCTCCAACGAGATCCCTTTATCAAACATCAGGGTGATGCCACCCTCAAGTTCAAACTTGTCACCTTTGGCTATCAGCACCCTATTGGCCAGCGTAAAGGCGTTGTCACTCTTAGTGACTCCTGACCCCTGCGTCTCGGCAAGTTTGGCCATAGTCCATGTTGTACCGTCACCAGCTGTGGTGAAATCTCCTGCAAAAACATTGGCAGAAATCGTCAGCGCCAGAAGCGCCAGCAAAGCATTTTTTTTCATTGTCTGTTAGTCTTTTATTTTTGTAAGAACGGTGCAAAAGTACGAAAAATCCTTGTATTTTTGCCTTCTGTTATGCAAAAAGTCTGCTTTCTCCTTTAGTTTTTGCTCTCAGGCTGCACCAGTTTACATACGGGCACTCGTCAGAAGGGCGGCTACGGAAAACTTCCAAGCAGAAAAAATCGCATTAAATTTGGCTTTTCCTTTGTTTCTTCGTACCTTTGCAGACCTCATTGAAAAAGAATCCACGTTATGAATACTATTTTCATCGTTTTACCCATCCTGACCTTGCTGATGTTTGACTTAGGTCTGGCTCTGCAGCCCAAGGACTTTCGGTTGATAACTCAGCGCCCCAAAGCCATGCTGGCGGGACTCATAGGACAGATAGTGCTGTTGCCGTTAGTTGCGCTGGCGGTTGGCAGCGTGTTTCATGTAGCTCCGTTGTTCTTCCTGGGCATCATGCTGATAGCCTGTTGTCCGGGCGGCAGTTCGAGCAATGTCTTTTCCATGCTGGCAGGTGGCGACGTGGCCCTCTCGGTGTCGCTGACGGCTTTCAGCAGCATCATTACCTTGTTTACCAGTCCGTTGATTATGGACCTGATGACGCAGTATGTGGGTACGGATATGGACGTCCACCTGCCGGTAGGCAACCTGTTGGTACAGAATCTGGTATTGATGGCGGTACCCATTTTGGCAGGTTTGTGGATAGCCGTCCGTCGTGCGTCGCTGGCCCAGCGGATGCATAACGTGCTGAAACGGCTGGCTTTCCCCTGTCTGATATTGCTGGCAACGGTGTTCTTCATCCAGAACAAGGAGGTCATCATCCGCGAGTTTCCGCAGTTGGGGCTCTGCATGACGGTATTGATTCTGCTGTCGATGGCTGGTGGTGTCGGCCTGTCTTGGCTGATGCGCCTGACGGGTCGTGAACAGCGCACCATCGTCATAGAGATAGGCATGCAGAATGCTGCGCAGGCCATCACGATTGCTACGAGTCCCTTTGTGTTCAATAACGACATCATGGCCATTCCGGCCATTATCTATGCGCTGATGATGAACGTCATCCTGCTGACGTATGTGGGTGTGCTGAAGCGGAAGACTACAGCATAAGCATTTGCAGGTGTTCAGGAGCAAAGAGCTCCTGTGCGACATCTTGAAGCTGGGCAGCCGTGATATGGTCTATCTGCTGCAGCAGTTCGGCGATGTTGCGCTCCTGGCCGTAGTGCAGATAGTGTTTGGCGATGTCAAGGGCAAACTGCTCCCGGTTGTCGCAGGCGATGGTGAGCTGTCCTTTTAACTGCCGTTTGGCTGCCGTCAGCTGTCGTTCGCTCAAGGGTTGTTGCATCAGGCGGTCGAGTTCGCGTCTGACCAGTCGCAGGCAGCGTTTCACGTCGTGGTGGTCGCAGCCGAAATAGACGCTCCAGCATCCCGTATCGCTATAGCTGGCTATCGAACTCTCAACGGTATATACCAATCCGTTGCGTTCTCGGAGCGCAAGATTCAAGCGTGCATTCATCCCTGGTCCGCCCAAGATGTTGTTGAGCAGGAATAGTGGCAAACGGCGTTTGTCATCATAGCTGAATGCACGGCACCCCAACATGACATGTGCCTGATGGTGCTCCTGAGCATGACGGGGGGCGGCTGTGGTTATTGCTGCCGCTTGTGTTGCCGCAAAGTCGTTGTCAATGGCTTTCACTCCCTTGACCTCCAGCGTCCTGACGAGCCTGTCGAAGCGGATGTCGCCATAGGCAAAAAAGATGGCGTTTTCAGGACGGTAGTACCGCTGCGTGAAACGACGGGCATCCTCGCTGGTGAAAGCCTGAACCTGTTCACGAGTTCCTAAGATGTTATGCCCCAGCGGATGCCCCAGGAACACCAGGTTTTCAAATTCGTCGTAGATGAGTTCTGCTGGCGAGTCGTTATAACTCTCTATCTCGTCGCAGATAACATCCGTCTCGTGCTCTATTTCGTGCTGGGGGTATACACTGTTGAAGACAATGTCTGTCAGCAGGTCGACGGCCCGTGAAAAGTGCTCCTTTTGGATGGCAGCATAAAAGACGGTATCCTCCTTATTGGTAAAAGCATTCAAGTCGCCGCCAACACTCTCCAAGCAGTTCAGAATCTGGATAGAAGAGCGTCGTTGGGTGCCCTTGAACGTGACGTGTTCGCAGAAATGAGCCAAGCCTTCCTCACCGTTGCTTTCATGTCGCGAACCGGCATTGATGCCGATACCGCAATAGACAACAGCCGATGAGGAAGGCAGATGTATCACCCTCAGCCCATTAGGAAGGGTGGTGGTGGTGTAATTCATCACTCCTCTGGCGAGAAATCATCCTTACCTACTCCGCAGATAGGGCATACCCAGTCTTCCGGAATGTCTTCAAAGGCTGTGCCGGGGGCGATGCCGCTGTCGGGGTCACCTACTTCAGGGTCATAAACGTAACCACAGGTCTCACAAACGTACTTTTTCATAAGCTTCATTTTTTTTAGTTAATAATAGTGTATTTGTCTTTTCGACGATAGTTTCTGGTTTGATATTGTTCAGGCAGGCATAGTCACCTCTCCGGCAAGGCTTCTGCCCGAAGATGCTGCAGGGTCGGCAGTCCAGGTCTACTTGTATGGCATTTTCCTTTGACTGTCCCCAGCCCATGAAGCCGGCATAGGGGTGAGTGGCACCCCAGATGCTGATGACGGGTGTTCCTGTGAGCGATGCCAGGTGCATATTGGCTGAATCCATTGAAATCATGACGTCCAGGTGGCTGATAAGCACCAGTTCCTGTCGTAGCAATTCAAGATGCAGGCTTACGTTCACACACTGAGGATACTGTTGGCACCAGGCAGTAAAATAGCGTTCTTCCTGTTTGCCGCGCCCGAATAAGAAGATGCGTGCTTGCGGATGTTGCCGTAACAGCTGTTCTATCACCTTCTGCATCAGGTGAGGGGGATATATTTTGCCTTGATGTGCAGCAAAGGGGGCAATGCCTATTAGTTTAGAGTTTAGAGATGAGAGTTGAGAGGTTAGGGATTCTGGTAAGAGCGACACGTCGCCGCCACCTTGTGGAAAGATGCTCGTAAACTGGATGTTGACAGAATATCCCAGCCGTTCAAAGACCTCTACATAATTCTGGAACGAGGTCGGCTGCTGGCTCAGTTGTTTATGATAGGCCGATGTCAGTCGACGGCGGCCCCGACGGTGCTTGTTGATGTGTTCCACACGGTAGTTGCCCAGGTTGAAGCGCATCCGCAGGAATCCGGAACGCAGCACATTATGCAGGTCGGCAATGGCCGTAAACTGCTTGGCCGTCAGACGGCGGTAGAGGGCGTTAAGCCCCTTGATGCCTTTGTATTCCTTTTTCAGGTCAGCCTCCATAAACCCCACGTTGGGAGCCAGATTCTCAAACAGCGGACGGGCAAAGCCACGGCTGAGCACGGTGATACGTATTTCCGGATACTGGTGTGCCAGTGAGTAAATCACAGGCACGGCCATAGCCACATCACCAAGTGCCGAAAAGCGAATGATAAGGATATGCTCTTTCTTCACTTCTTCAAACCTCTCACTTCTTATACAGTACTGGGTTGGTGGCGGGGTCGTTATACATCTTCATCTGACGGTACACCTTCATATATTTTCGCCCTTCGGCAATGTCTTCCAACAGCTGGTCGATGGCAACAGAGAGGTCTTTCTGTTGTTCACGAAGTACGTCGAGCTTACCCTGACAGCGTGCAATGTGCTCGGCATCGGCATCTGTACGCTCTGTCTGTTCTTGCATGTGCCATATCTTCAGGGCAAGGATGCTCAGGCGGTCAACGGCCCAGGCAGGACTTTCCGTATTCAGACGGGCATCGGCCAGCGGTTTCACCTCGCTATATTGCTGACGGAAATAGGTGTCTATCTCCTCTACCAGGTCCGTACGGTCTTGATTCGAGCGGTCAATGCGACGCTTCAGTGCCAAGGCATCTTCTGGATTGATATGCGGATTGCGGATGATATCCTCCAAATGCCACTGGACAGTGTCTATCCAGCACTTGAGATAGAGATTATACTCGATGGAGCCCTGCTGATAAGGATTCTTGATATCAACATCTACGTCATCCGTGAGGTGATAGTCGCGGATGGCTTGCAGAAAGATGTTGTTAGCTTGTTCTGTGAATGTCATAGCGTTAAAATATTGTTTACGACGGCAAAGATACGAAAAAAAGCGAAGAATGAAGAATGAAGAATGAAGAATTTTGCTTCCGCAGGCAAAATTTCTCTAAACTCTAAACCCTAAACTCCAAACTTTTATTATCTTTGCAGCGAAATGAAGATAGTATTAGACGACAAGATTCCTTATATCCGCGAAAAACTGGCATTGCTGGCCGACGAGGTGGTTGCCCTGCGAGGAGCGGAGATAACGGCTGATGACGTGCGAGATGCCGATGCATTAATCGTGCGAACACGTACCCGCTGTGACCAACAGCTGCTGGACGGCAGCAGGGTACAGTTTGTGGCTACTGCGACGATAGGTTTCGACCATATTGATATTGACTATATGCAGCGTTCAGGCATCTCATGGACCAACTGTCCAGGATGTAATGCCGATTCTGTGGCCCAATACGTGGAGTGTTCGTTACTGTTGCTGGAGCACGAGAAAGGTTTTCGATTGCGTGGTGCCACGATAGGCATTGTAGGCTGTGGACACGTGGGGTCACGAGTGAAGACCGTTGCTGAGCGGCTGGGCATGCATGTCCTGGTATGTGACCCGCCTTTGGGTTGTGCTGGTTTCGTGTCCCTTGATGTCATAGAACGTGAGGCAGACGTCATCACATTCCATGTGCCCTTGAGTCGAGAAGGCGAACATGCAACCTGGCATCTGGCGGATGATGCCTTTTTCCACCGATTATCTCGCGTACCTTATATTATTAATACCAGTCGTGGCGAAGTGGTTGACAACAATGCCCTGCTCAGCGCTTTGCAGGAGGGTAGAGTGCGCGATGCTGTTATTGACGTCTGGGAAAACGAACCGCTGCTGAACCTTGAACTGCTGAATACAGTCTTCATTGGTACGCCTCACATTGCAGGTTACTCGGCCGATGGAAAGGTGAATGCTGACAATATGGTCATCAGTGCGCTATGTCAACATTTCAATCTGCCGCATCCTGGCATAATCGATGCACCAAAGCTGCCAGCCGACTTTTCTTTTACAGGTAATCCCTTGGAGCTTTACAATCCTCTGCATGATAGCGAAAAACTGAAAAAAGCCCCCGATAAGTTTGAATATCTCCGTAATCATTATCCCCTGAGAAGAGAAAAATACAAGCCGTAGGGTGTCAAAATAACAATTTTTGTCCCCAAAAACTGCACAACTTTGGGGGTGTTGTGCAAAAACAGGTGCTTTTTTCTTAAAAATATTTGCGTAAGTCAATAAAAATTTGTTACTTTGCACCCGCTTAGCGACAAAGTTGTCCTAGCGTTTTCAGAATAAGAAATCAATTATTAACATTTTAAAGAAGAAAATTATGTCAGAAATTGAAAGCAAAGTAAAGGCAATTATTGTAGACAAACTCGGTGTAGACGAAGCAGAAGTAAAGCCCGAGGCAAGTTTCACCAACGACCTGGGTGCTGACTCACTGGATACCGTTGAGCTCATCATGGAGTTTGAGAAGGAGTTCGGTATTTCTATCCCCGATGACAAGGCTGAGAAGATTGGTACTGTCGGCGACGCCATCGCTTACATTGAGGAGAACGCAAAATAATATAAGTTAAAAGTGAAGAGTGAAGAGTGAAGAATTTGCTACCGCCTTGACTTCACCATTTGTGGAGAGCGGTAGCAAATTCTTCACTCTTCACTCTTCATTCTTCACTAAAGGATATTATGGAATTAAAAAGAGTAGTAGTAACAGGCATGGGTGCCGTTACACCACTTGGCAATACTTCCAAGGAGACTTGGGAAAATATGCTGGCTGGTAAGAGCGGAGCTGCACCTATTACACTGTTCGATGCATCCAAGTTCAAGACCCAATTTGCCTGTGAGGTAAAGAATCTGGATGTTAATGCATATATTGACCGCAAGGAAGCCCGTAAGATGGACCGCTATACGCAGCTGGCCATCATAGCAGCCAAGCAGGCTATTGAGGACAGCGCTATGGATTTGGACGCTGAGGACAAAAACCGTATCGGTGTTGTCTATGGCGTGGGTATCGGTGGTATCAAGACATTCGAGGACGAGGTTGGCTACTATGGTGCTCATCGCGAGGATGGTCCCAAGTTCAATCCTTTCTTCATCCCGAAGATGATTGCCGACATTGCTGCCGGTCAGATTTCTATTTTATATGGCTTCCATGGTCCCAACTACATCACCGCTTCTGCTTGTGCTTCTTCGTCGAATGCATTGGCTGATGCCTTCAATTTGATTCGCTTGGGTAAGGCAAACATCATTGTTGCCGGTGGTGCTGAGGCTGCTGTCTGCGAGACGGGTGTCGGTGGTTTCAATGCCATGAAGGCCCTGTCTACCCGTAATGACGAGCCCGAGAAAGCCAGCCGTCCGTTCAGTGCCAGCCGTGATGGCTTTATCATGGGTGAGGGTGCTGGCTGCCTGATTCTCGAGGAGTTGGAGCATGCGAAGGCTCGCGGAGCAAAGATTTACGCCGAGATGGTGGGTGCAGGCATGAGTGCTGATGCACATCACATCACAGCCTCTCATCCTGAAGGACTTGGTGCCAAGCTGGTGATGCAGAACGCCCTTGAGGACGCAGGTCTGCAGCCTGAGGATATTGACTATATCAACGTTCATGGTACTTCTACCCACGTGGGTGACATTTCTGAGGCCAAGGCCATCAAGGAGGTCTTTGGAGATGCTGCTTACAAGCTGAACATTTCGTCTACCAAGTCGATGACGGGTCACCTGCTGGGTGCTGCCGGAGCTGTTGAGGCAATGGCTACCGTATTAGCTGTCCAGAACGACATCGTTCCTCCTACCATCAATCACGAGGAAGACGACAAGGACGAGGAGATTGACTACAATCTCAATTTTACCTTCAACAAGGCCCAGAAGCGTGAGGTCCGTGCCGGACTGAGCAACACGTTTGGCTTTGGTGGTCATAATGCTTGTGTCATTTTCAAGAAGTATGTTGAATAGTATCATCAATTTCATTGATAGAATGAAGCTCCCTTTCCGTAAGGAGAAGGAGCTTTTTTCTGCTCTGTACGACATTCTGGGTTTTTATCCCCGTGACATCAGTGTTTATAAGCAGGCTCTTTTACACAAGAGTGCAGGGCAGAAAAACGAAAAAGGACGTCCTATCAATAATGAGCGTTTGGAATTCTTGGGAGACGCTGTGCTCGACTGTGTTGTTGGTGACATCGTCTATCGTCATTTTCAGGGCAAACGTGAGGGATTTCTCACCAATACCCGTTCGAAACTGGTCAGTCGCTCAACATTAGGCAAGCTGGCTCAGGAAATGGGTATTTCCCAGCTGATTAAGTCCACAGGCCACTCTACTTCGCACAACAGCTATATGAACGGCAATGCCTTTGAGGCGTTGGTAGGTGCTATTTATCTGGATCGTGGCTACGATGCGTGTATGCGCTTTATGGAGAAGCGTATTCTGTCCCAGGTCATCAACATCGACAAGGTTGCCTATAAGGAAGTCAACTTCAAGTCCAAGCTTTTGGAGTGGAGTCAGAAGAACCGTGTCAAGATGGAGTTTCGCGAATTGGAACAGACCAAGGACGCCAATACCGGAAGCCCCGTATTTACGACCCAGGTGTTCCTCGAAGGCATTGAAGGCTGTAAGGGTACTGGTTTCTCCAAGAAAGAGAGCCACCAGCAAGCGTCAAAGGAGACTTTGCAGCGTCTGCGTCGCGAACCACAGTTTATTGACGCGGTCTTTGCTGCAAAGGCTAATCGCACCAAGATGGAAGAGGAGCCAGTGATGGCAGCCCCCGACATTGATAAGATTGAGCGTGAAAACAAAGAGTTTATCATCGCCCAAAAGACGGACTCCCCGACTATCGAGAAGCCCACTGACCAGTCCGACGATGAGTCTCTCATGCGATTGTCCATAGATGACGAGCTGACGCTGGATGACATCTCGGCTACTCCCCGCGAAAAAACCCGTGAGGAAATCATTGCTGAGGCCGAGGCTGCTGCATTCGCAGAAAATAATTAGTTCCAGTCTCTAAGTCCCGACGTCAAAACGTGCGTTTTTTGTACTTTATACCTTATTATGTAAAAATAACGTAAAATATTCTACGCTTACCAAAGTTTATGTTTACCTTTGCACGTTGTATTGGAACGTAAACAATGAGTGTAACAAGTTTAGTAAGACATATTTTTGTGCCGAGAATGCACGAACTGGAGAAGCACCTGACGCAAGGCGAACACCTGCAGCGCAAGGTGCTTACCCGGTTGTTGTCGTCGGCCCGTGATACGGAGTATGGCCGTGAGCATCATTTTTCTGCTGTCGAAGACTATGAGGGTTTCGTCAAGCAGGTTCCCGTCAACACCTACGAGGAGCTGAAGGGACACATCGAGCGGATGCGTCACGGAGAACAGAACGTGCTATGGCCTGGACGTGTCAAGTGGTATGCCAAGTCGAGCGGTACAACCAACGACAAGTCCAAATTTATTCCTGTCAGCAACGAAGGCTTGCAGAAGATTCACTATGCCGGAGGCTATGATACGGTGGCTCTCTATCTGCGCAACAACCCCCAATCGCGCATGTTCGACGGCAGGGGACTGATTCTGGGTGGCAGTCATGCTCCCAACTACAATCTGCCGGGTTCGCTGGTGGGTGACCTCAGCGCCATCCTCATCGAGAATATCAATCCGCTGGTCAATCTGGTGCGCGTTCCCAAGAAGCAGACGGCTCTGCTGAGCGACTTCGAGGTGAAGCGCGAACGGATAGCCCGTGAGGCCATGCAGAAGAATGTGACCAACATCTCTGGTGTGCCGTCTTGGATGCTTTCCGTGCTTACCTGCATGATGGAGATGACGGGGAAGACACATCTGGAAGAGGTATGGCCCAACTTGGAGGTGTTCTTTCATGGCGGCGTGGCCTTTACGCCTTATCGCAAGCAATACGAACAACTGATAACCTCTCCTCGCATGCATTATATGGAGACCTATAATGCCAGCGAGGGATTCTTTGGTCTGCAGGACGACCCTGCCGACAAGTCGATGCTGCTGATGCTGGACTATGACGTCTTCTATGAGTTCCAGCCGATGGGAGGCGGCGAGATTGTTCCCCTTTGGGGTGTGGAGAAGGACAAGAACTATGCGATGCTCATCTCAACGTCGTGTGGCTTGTGGCGCTACATGATTGGCGACACCATCCGGTTCACGTCTACCAATCCCTATAAGTTTGTCATCTCCGGACGCACCAAGAGCTTTATCAATGCCTTTGGCGAGGAGCTTATCGTTGACAATGCCGAACAGGGCTTGGCATACGCCTGTGAGCAGACTGGTGCCGAAGTGCTGGAGTATACGGCAGCTCCTGTGTTTATGGATGCACAGGCCAAGTGTCGTCATCAGTGGCTGATAGAGTTTTCAAAACCACCCAAGGACGTCAGGCTGTTTGCTTCTTTACTTGACCAGAAGCTGCAGCTGCTGAACAGCGACTACGAAGCGAAGCGCTATAAGGATATCACGTTGCAACATCTGGAAATCATCGAGGCTCGTCCGGGCCTGTTCAATGAATGGCTGAAACAGCGTGGCAAACTGGGTGGTCAGCATAAGGTGCCCAGATTGAGCAATTCGCGCGAACACATAGAACAACTGCTCCATTTAAATGAAAAATGAAGAATGAAGAATGAAGAATATGCTACCGCTTTAAAGGAGTGTATAAGAAGAATGCAGTATCACGGAATGAAACTGCTGCCATTGTGCGCAGCATTCTTCATTCTACTTTCTTCATTCTTCATTTTGAGCTGTGCTCGTATGGGTTCTCCTGACGGAGGGTGGTTCGATGACGATCCTCCACGGATTCTTGGTTGTACGCCATCCGACCGTGCTGTCAATGTGACGAACAAGAGAATCACCATCTATTTTGACGAATATATCAAGCTTGAAGACCCGACGCAAAGCGTCATGGTATCGCCGCCGCAATTGGAGATGCCGGAAATCAAGGCCGCAGGCAAAAAGATTGTTGTCGAACTGAAGGACTCGTTGAAAGCCAATACGACTTATACGGTGGACTTTAGCGATGCCATCTCCGACAATAATGAGGGTAATCCTATGGGTAATTACACATATACCTTCTCTACGGGTGAGCAAATCGACACTTTTGAAGTCTCTGGCTATGTCATTGACGCTTCTAATCTGGAAGCCGTCAAAGGTATTTCAGTAGGGCTGTATGACAACTTGGCCGATTCTGTTTTCCGCAAGGAGCCACTGATACGTATTGGTCGTACCGATGGAACGGGCCATTTTGTCATCAAGGGAGTTGCTCCCGGCGAGTATCGCATCTATGCTTTACAGGATGCCGATGGTGACTATCGGTTTACGCAGAAAAGCGAGATGATAGCTTTTTCGCATACTACCTACACACCATCCTCGAAGCCTGATGTACGCCAGGACACCATCTGGCGCGACTCCCTGCATATCGACAATATCGTGCAGGTACCTTATATTCACTATTATCCCGACGACATTGTGATGCTGGCTTTCCAGGAGGAACAAACCGACCGGTATCTTTTAAAGACAGAGCGAAAAGAGCCGAACAGAATTGACGTCATCTTCAGCTACGGGCATCCTCACCAGCCAGTCATCAAAGGCCTGAATTTTCATGCTGATTCCGCATTTGTCATAGAAAGCAGTCTGCATAATGACACACTGGCCTATTGGCTTCGTGACTCGTTGCTGATCAACAAGGACACCTTGGAGTTCTCCATGCAATACATGATGACGGACTCTTCGGGCGTGCTCGTCAGCCAGACCGACACCATCGAGGCCTTTGCCAAAATACCCTACCAGAAGCGGTTGAAGAACAAGCAGAAAGAGATAGAGGAATGGCAGAAGGAACAGCAGAAGAAGAAAAAGAAGGGCGAGTCCTATGACAGTATCTATCCCGTCAAGCCGCTGATGATAAAATACGATGTGCCACAGTCAATGAATCCGATAAGTGTCATCAGCATCGAGTCGCCGACTCCGCTACAGCACATGGACACATCGGCTGTCCATCTCTATACGAAGATAGACACGCTATGGTATCGTGCACCCTTCGATTTCAGGCAGAGCAGTCAGACACAACGGCGCTTCCATCTCGTTGCAGAATGGCAGCCGGAGGCGGAATACAGCCTTGAGGTCGATTCTGCTGCTTTCGTCGACATTTACGGACAGACGTCGAGTGCCTTCAAGAAAGGTATCAAGGTAAGTTCACTCGACGAGTTCTCGACGCTGACGTTCAATCTGGCCGGCCTGCGTGATACGGGAATCGTCGTTCAGCTGCTTGACAAGAGCGACAAGTGTATCCGGCAGGTGAGGGCTGACAGAACTGGCGAAGCCACCTTCTTCTATCTCACGCCGGGGACCTATTATGCGCGTGCCTTTGTCGACCAGAACGGCAATAATCGCTGGGACACCGGCGACTATGATGCCGACCGGCAGCCGGAGGACGTCTATTACTATTCACAATCGGTGGAATGCAAGGCCAAATTTGATATCAGCCTGCGGTGGAACCTGACGACGGAAGGCCGTAACAGGCAAAAGCCGTATGAGATTATCCAGCAGAAACCTGACAAGGAACAGCGGCGTCTGCAGAACCGTAATGCCGACCGTGCCAAGCAGCTGGGCATAGAATACGTAAAGCGGGCTACGCCCTAAATATAAAATAAGAAATAAGAAAAATAAGATTGAAAACGATGAAGAAGCTTTTTATATTTTATATATTTTTTTTATTTAGCCCCATAGGGGCGCATGCCCAGTGTGGCATAGAGAATACGGCCTTCAAGTCGGGAGAATTCCTCAGCTACGACCTCTACTTCAACTGGAAATTCGTGTGGGTCAAGGTGGGAACGGCCTCCATGTCTACCGTGCAGTCACGCTATAATGGCCAGAAAGCCTTCCGCAGCAGTCTCATTACACGAGGCAACGAACAGTTGGACAATGTCTTCATCATGCGCGACACCCTACTCTGCTATACTAACCTTGACCTGGAGCCGCTCTATTTCCGGAAAGGAGCCCGCGAAGGCGACCGCTATTACGTGGACGAGCTGTGGTACACCTATCCCAACAGCAACTGTCACCTCAAGATGCACCGCATCGACCACGATGGTGAGGTCCACTGGAAGGAGGCAGAGTACAAAGACTGTATCTACGACATGATGAGCATCTTTTTGCGCGCACGCAACTTCGACGCCGACAAGCTGAAGGTGGGCGAGAACATCCCCATGCCCATCAGCGATGCCCGCCACCTGTCTAACTCCTGGCTCAAATACACAGGCAAGACTACGCTGAAGATGAAGAACGGCTCTGCCAAGTACCGTTGTCTCACCTTCTCGTTCATAGAGCGCGAAGACGGACAGAACCACGAACTCATCCGTTTCTATATTACCGACGACAAAAACCACCTGCCCGTACGTCTCGATATGTTCCTGTCGTTTGGCTCAGCCAAGGCTTACCTGTCGGCCTATAAAGGCTTGCGCAACGAAATGGAGTCGAAGGTGAACTAAGTGAAGAATGAAGAGTGAAGAATGAAGAATCTGCTGCCGCCAACGATGAACAGGAGCAAGGCTATGGATGCAAAGATGCGCTGCTTTACAGATGCAGGGCGCTATCCACAGGACGACGACATCGACTTCCTGCCCGAAGGCCACGTCTACTTGTACAGAGGACAATACCAGCTGCTGCCCGTCAGCACGCTCATCGCCTTTTTCTTCGAGCCCTTCGACGCCCAGCGTGCAGCGCAGCAGCAGCAGGACCGCTACGGAATACCCGTTGCTGAGTCGCTCGCCAAGTGGGAGCGCATAGGATGCAAGGCCAGCAGCGTAGGCACCTTTGTCCACGAACAGACGGAGAACTACTTCCAGAACGGCCGCTTCGAGACCACCTGCTACTTCAGCTATGGCGGACAGACCGAGGCCGTCAGCGTAGAGCGCGAGCACCAGCAGTTCCTCCATTTCGTCAACGACTACCAGATTCGCCCGTACCGGCAGGAGTGGCCCGTCTTTGACAAAGACCTGAATGTCGCAGGAACCATTGACATGGTCTGTCAGAATACTGACGGCACTTTTACCATCTACGACTGGAAGCGCAGCCGCAAAGTGTGCGACCCACAGGGCCGTCCCATCGTCACGGCCTTCGGCGGGCGCACAGACCGCTGTGGGCTGAACCTGCCCGACACCTCCTATTATCACTACTGCGTCCAGCAGAACCTCTACCGTTACATGCTCCAGGAGCACTACGGCATCAGTATCTCCGCCCTGAACCTCGTGGTACTCTGTCCCGAATATGACCGCTACCACCTCGTCCCCGTCCCCCTCATGGACAACCTCGTCCGCCGCATCATCGCCATCTGCCACCACCGCGACCTCGGACACACCCTGCTTTGAACACCAGAAGAGATAGACTATAAAAACAAACCAGATTTTTTTGTATTGTGCTTGCTTATTCGTATCTTTGCAAACTAAAAAATATATTTGCGTATGAAGCGGTTAATTCTCAATTTGTGCTGTCTATTGTTTGTTACTTTTGTATATGGGCAGAAGCTGACAGTTGAAAAGATGGAATATTCGGTGGCTGATCTTAGTGGAAGTACCGGGCGCCGAATGGATCTAAATGGGCAGCCTTGTGCGTTGTTGAAAATAAGTCTGGCAGTTAAAGATGCTCAGTTTGAGGGGAATATTATACCTCCGGTGGAATATAAGTCTGGAGAATACTGGGTATATATGACCGAAGGAAGCACGATGTTGCGTGTAAAGCATCCTGACTATGTACCACTGATGGTAACTTTTGCTGATTATGGGGTTAAGAAAGTGGAAGCATTGAAAACCTATGACCTCGTTTTACTTCGTCCAGACAACAATGGCAGTAACGCTTTGGGCGGTTCGTTTACATCCAGCGGCTCTACGGCTGGTGAAATGGAAACTTTTACCGTCAATGGCGTATCGTTTAATATGATACGTGTTGATGGAGGTTCCTTTATGATGGGTGCCACAAAAAAAGAGGACCCTGAAGCAGAAAGTAATGAGAAACCTGTCCATGAGGTAACACTTACCACTTATTATGTCGGCGAAACCGAGGTTACTCAGGCTTTGTGGGAAGCAGTGATGAAGGATAATCCATCTGATAATACACTCAATAGCGACGTAGAGTCAAAAGCAGATTATCCTGTCAATAACGTTAGTTGGAATGATTGCGAAGCTTTTATTCGCGAGCTAAACAACATTACAGGTAAGCAGTTCAGACTGCCCACGGAAGCAGAATGGGAATATGCTGCCTTGGGTGGACTAAAGAGCCATGGGACGATTTATAGTGGTAGCAATTCTACCGATAGGGTTGCTGTTTATAACAAAGACATGAAGAATTTTGGCTCTGCCCGTCCGCAACGTGTCAAGTCAAAGGCACCGAACGAGCTGGGCATCTATGATATGAGCGGAAATGTCTTCGAGTGGTGTGCAGACGGTCTGAGGAAATATACTAAAAATGCAGAAGTTAATCCACGAGGGAATGAGAAAGGGCTGGCCTTTGTCATTCGTGGTGGTTGCTATATATATCCACAGAATATGGCTCGTATAAAGCGAAGGGGCTCACGTCAGCGCGCTTTCCAACATCCTTATAATGGCCTGCGCCTGGCACTCTAACCACAGGGCATCATGACCGTAGCCCCGAGCTTTTGTTTCTGAAGAAGCGAGAACGTCACTCCGAAAAAAGCAGGAACTTTCAAGGGCGGGAGGTGCGACGGATGGAGTTATTGGCGATACTTTAATTTCTTGACGTCACCATAGAAAGCAATATTCAGGCGCTAAAATAAGTAAGGTGCCATTGGCTGGTGCATACAGCCTTAAGATGTCGCCAAGGCTCCACTCCATTGGTTCCAAGACCTCAATGACACCATGAAAACGGTCAGGCATACACACGCAAGCGTGCACCAAGACATGGTTGCCATGAACAGTCTGCGCCTGAGGTATTGTCATCATTTTGCATGCAAAGGTAGTTATATTTTTCCGGAAAAGTTTGGATTATTCGTAACTTCTTCGTATTTTTGCAGCAATATGCAGACGGTAGTACTACAAGACGTGAGCATCGGCTATCTGGCGAAAGGCCACCAGAAGGTGGTGGCCAGTGGGCTGACTGCGTCCATTGAAAGCGGGCAGCTGACCTGCCTGCTGGGCCAGAACGGCATCGGCAAGTCGACGCTACTGCGTACGCTGTCTGCTTTCCAGCCGCCGTTAGGCGGCGACATTCTGCTGAACACCGCATCCACGGAACGGCGTTCCTTGACCCAGCTGTCTGACCGGGAACTAAGCCGGCTGATAGGTGTGGTGCTGACAGAGAAGCCCGACGTCCAGAACCTGACGGCGCGGGAGATGGTGGGCATGGGGCGCTCGCCCTATACAGGTTTTTGGGGTACGCTGACAGCTGATGACCAGAAAGTGGTGGATGACGTCATTCGCCTCGTCGGCATTGAGGCTCTTCAGGACCGTATGGTACAGACACTCAGCGACGGTGAGCGGCAGAAGGTGATGATAGCCAAGGCACTGGCTCAGCAGACTCCCGTTATCTATCTGGACGAGCCTACCGCCTTTCTCGACTTTCCCAGCAAGGTGGAAATCATGCAGCTGCTGCGCCGTCTGGCTGTCGAGGAGGAGAAGACCATCTTCCTCTCCACCCACGACGTCGAGCTCGCCCTTCAGCTGGCGGACTGTATCTGGCTGATGGAGCCTGGGGCGGTCCTTAGCGTGGGCAGTCCCCGTGAGTTAGCCTCGCAGGGAGCCTTGGGTCGCTTTATAGCGCGTGACGGTATCACATTCGACAACAACACACTAACCATACAAGTAAGCAAATGATTGAAGGACACGGCGATGACATTTACCGCTATGGTGACTTGGTAAAGATGAATTTCAGTGCCAATTTCTACCAGCATGTGGATTTAACGGCGCTGAAAGAGCACCTGTTGGCCCGTTTCGATGTGGTAGCACACTATCCTGAGCCTACTCCTGCCAGTCTTGAGAAACTCATAGCCCTCAAGGAAGGTGTCTCGCCAGAGTGTGTGATGGTAACGAATGGTGTGACGGAGGCTATCTATCTGATTGCCGAGCTCTTTCACGGCAGCGCGTCGGTGATACCTCAGCCGACGTTCAATGAGTATGCAGATGCCTGCCGACAGCAGCACCACATTATTTCATACGAGAACAATGACGACCTCACGGAGTTGCCGCGTGACCGCGTCTACTGGATATGTAATCCGAACAACCCTTCGGGCAATGTGCTGATGAAGGGCTTTATGGACTATCTTGTGCGACGTTCGCCGCGCTATTCCTTTGTCGTCGACCAGTCGTACGAGGGCTATACGAAGGAACCCCTGCTGACAGCCCGCGAGATGCAGGGCATCCCCAATCTGTTTCTGCTGCATTCGCTGAGCAAGACATACGGTGTGCCTGGTCTTCGTTTGGGATATATCACGGCACACCCCAATAATATCCAGCTCCTGCGCAATCTTCGCTACCCCTGGGCTGTCAACGCCCTGACGCTGGAGGCAGGTAAGTTCCTCATGACCCAAGGCAAACCCATCGTCCCCGACCTGGATGCCTATCTGGCGGAAGCCGAACGGCTGCGTGGCATGCTGCGGGCCATAGAGGGTGTTCGCGTCTTTGAGACGAAGACGAGCTATATGCTTTGTGAATTGGAGTCCCACAGTGCTGCCGACCTGAAGCGTTACCTGCTTCATGAGCACGGCATCTTAATCCGCGACTGCTCCAATTTCCACGGACTCTCCAAGTATTTCTTCCGCGTCTCCACCCAGCGTGCCAACGAGAACGATGCCCTCGTCGCCGCTATTCAGCAATACCTAAAAAACGGTCAATAAAGGATTGAACGATGGGCCACTGGCTCTCTGGAAGCTGGCAGTGGCCGTGTCCTCCCACAATGCTCCAGTTCATACGATTGCTAATACCAAAGCGCTCCCATACTTTAACGGCAGCCTCTGCTGAGGCCTGCATGGCAGGGTCAGAAAGCCAAGGATAGTCAGGGTTGCCCAGTAATAGCAATGCTCGCGGACATACCATAGCACACAATTCGTGCTGATCGTATGGCAAACGATAGACGGAATCACCACGGAAGTTGTCGCGCTGGCTCTCTAAGAACCAGTGGTAGTCCGTCTTGTCAATATCCTCCACCTTCTCTGTCGACTCGTGCGACTTGCGCCAGGCTGCAGCACCGCCGCCTCCGGGTTCCTGGGCGATGGTTAGTGCGATGCGTTCGTCAAAGGCACCGCAATAGAGTGCCATCTTGCCTGCATAAGAACAACCGGTAACACCGATATGTCGCATATCAATCTTCGTCACCTCCGGTCCCAGCAGTTGCAGTCCGTCGAGCAGGCGGCTCAGTCCCCAGGCCCATTCACTATAGGCACCATTAGCTGTCAAGGAGGGGTAGAGTCGGTCGAAGGGATGCTCGCCGCGTTCATGGTGCTTGCCCCATTGTCCGTAGTCGTTGACCTGTTTTTCGTGGAAGGTCATGATGGCGATGGGTCGGTTGGCAAACAACTGTCGTGGCAGGGACATCATGCTCGTTCCAATCATCAGGGCGTAGGGCGGCTGTCCCACGTTGGGATAGTGGATGACCGAACGTAGCGTCAGCGTCTCTCCGTTGACAGTCACATCAACCACCAGAGCGGTGTCGCCTTCCAGGCGTGCCGCCACCTGTCCCTTTTCTACCGCTGGCTTGGTGCCGATGCCGTAATGCTGTATCATGTGACCGATGTCGCTACGACGCTTTGACCAGTCGGCAAAGCTGGTGACTCCCTCAAGGGCGTCTGGCAGTTCACGGATGACGGGTAGCTTCTCCGGCGCGGGCATTGCGGGACACTCATAGTTGCTGCCCGTGTTCTCTGCGTCATAGACGAGGGGCACTTCAACACGTTGTGCTATGGCTGTCCCCGTAGCTGCTGTGAGCAGGACAGTCGCACAAATCATTTGCAAAGACCTTTTTATACACATGCTTTGAATTGATGACGGATATGGTGGCGCGCTTGGCCAAGTCGGTTTTCAACTTGTTTGTAGGGCAATTCCAGCTGTCTGGCAATGTCACCTACCTGAAGCCCGTCGTAAATGTGCAGTCGGTAGATGCGTCCGCACGCCTCTGGCAGCCGTACCAGGGAGCGCTCCATGCGCTCTACGAGTTGACGGGCTGAAATGACGGACTCTATATCGGTATGTTCAAACTTCGAGTCCGATGCCGACCGCTTGACGAAATGCTCGTACTCTTCACAGACGCGGCGGCGACGGAAGTAGTCGCTGACACTGTGGCGTGCCATGGTGTAGACCAGACACGGGAGTGTTTGGGGAGTAATGAGATGACGACTGCCCAGCAGGCGCAGGAAGATATCCTGCACCATGTCCTGGGCATCGTCGGAATGAATAATGCGCACCGCAACGAAATGTACAATTTCATCGCGGTGCTTCGAGTAATAGTTAGATATAAGTTGGTTGTTATTCATTGGGAGTCTTCACTCATTCACTACCTTTTGGATGGTGCCGTCCTCGTTGTAGTACAGACGCTGCACCTTCAGTGAACGCAGGTGTGTGATGTCGTTGCTGGGCACACAGTCGTGATAGCAGAGGTACCACTGGCCTTTGAACTCCACGATGCTGTGGTGCGTCGTCCAGCCTACGACGGGGTCGAGGATGACACCTTGGTAAGTGAACGGTCCGTAGGGGTTGTCGCCGATGGCATAGCACAGGAAGTGGCTGTCACCGGTAGAATACGAGAAGTAGTACTTGCCGTTGTACTTGTGCATCCAGCTGGCCTCGAAGAAGCGGTGGGGGTCACCGGCCTTCAGCGGCTGGCCGTCCTTGTCGAGGATGACGACAGGACGCGGAGCCTCGGCAAACTGCATGACGTCGTCGCTCATGCGTACGACGTTGCTGGGGATGGCGGGGTCGTCGGCCTTTGCAAACAGCTCGCCCTGATGGTCGGGAGCAGCACCGAGGTCGATGAGTCCGTTGTCGTCGCCATACTTGCCGAAAGCGGGGGCTATGCCGTCGGGCAGCGGACGCCACCACTGCAGCTGTCCTCCCCAGAGACCGCCGAAGTAGACATAGACCTGTCCGTCGTCGTCCTTGAAGGCGCAGGGGTCGATGGAGAACGAGCCGCGGATGGGCTGCGGCTGGGCGATGAAGGGACCTTCGGGCTTGTCAGCTACGGCAACGCCCAGACGGAACACGCCATCGTATGCCTTGGCCGAGAAAATCAGGAAGAATTTGCCGTCCTTCTCTACCACGTCGTTATCCCACATTTGCTTTTCGGCCCAGGCAACGTCCTTCACGTCGAGAATCACTCCGTGGTCGGTCACCTCACCGTTTTCGATGTCATCCCAGGACAGTACGTGGTAGTCCTTCATCTGGAAGTGGCCGCCGTCGTCGTCGAAGCACTCGCCGGCATCCCAGTCGTGACTGGGATAGATGTACAGCCGTCCGTTAAACACGTTGGCTGAGGGGTCAGCCATATAGTCACTGGGGAACAGATACCTTGGTAGTTTTGCCATAATCGTTTTGTTTTATTTGTTACGTGCTTCAATCTTCTTGTTGATGTCGTCAATGACTTCGTCAGTCAGCTCGTAGCGGCTGATGATGAACATGGCCAAGCCCAGCAGCAGGGCAGGGATGACGCACACCAGCCACAGGATGCCCTGTTCGGCAAACGGCGTCTGAACGGTCTCCTTGGCATTGAAGCCAACGTATGACAGCACCAGTCCGGGAACGACACCGCCCAGGGCCATGCCGGCCTTGAAGAAGATGCCCGTCAGGGCGTTGACGATACCCGAGATGCGCTTGCCGGTGGTGAACTCGCCGTAGGAGATGACCTCAGGCACCAGTGCCCACATATATCCCGTAGCCACGATAACACCCGTCGACTTGATGAACTGTGCCACATAGACAATCCACATCTGCGACTTCAGCGAGGGTACGACGCTGACCACGTAGAGGATGGCCATACCCACGATGGCTACTGTCAGGAAGATATTGAACATGCCGCGCTTGCCGACAGCCTTCTTGATGGCCGGAACCATCGGCATGAAGATGAAAGCCGGCACGGAGCCCAGGCCCATGAAGATGGCCAGCTGGTCGCTGGTAGCCTGCAGGTTGCACGTCATATAATAGGAACCGGCGGCATTGCCTACCGACATCATGGCAAAGGCAGTAATGAAGAAGAAAGCCAGGATGCGCAGGGGGCGGTTGCGGGTGAACTCCGTCCACAGGTCGCTGACCTTCACGTCCTCCATGTCCTTGGCGTCCATCACCACGCGCTCCTTGGTCTGCGTGAAGCAGAAGAAGAGCAGCAGCATGCCTATTACGGCATAAATGCCCATGGTGGTAAACCATGCTCCCGAAGCTTCCGGAGTATTGATGATGGCTTCACCGTTGGCATCCTTCGGTGCAAACATAGCCACGACGAGGGGGATGCCGCTGGCTACACACAGTCCGCCGACGTTGGCCAGGAACATGCGTACTGATGTCAGTGTGGTTATTTCGTCGGTGTCGCGGGTCAGCGATGAGTTCAAGGCACCGTAGGGAACGTTGATTAATGTGTAGAGCATCGACATGCCGACGTAGGTGACATAGGCATAGACGAGCGACGGAGCAAAGCCGTTCCAGAAGCACAGGATGGCGAAACCCGTGAGTGGTATGCCGCCCAGGACAAGGTACGAGCGGTATTTGCCCAGCTTGGGATTATGCTTGTCCACGTAGGTGCCCACCAAGGGGTCCCAGAGCACGTCTACCAGACGTACCACGAGAAACATCGTGGCGGCATCTGCGGGGTCCAGTCCGTAGATGTTGGTATAGAAGAACAGCAAGTACATGCTGATGGTCTGGTAAATAAGGTTCTGTGCCAAATCTCCAGAACCGAATCCGATGCGCTGTAGCCAGGACAGCTTGTAGAAGCCTTTCGCTCCTTGGGGTTCATTAGGTGTCATGATGGTTTTTATAATGGTTTGAATGTTTTCTCCGTGCAAAATTACTGGTTTTTCACGTAACTGACGTTTTGTCATGTTACATATTTTTTGCGTTTTTGTAGCATGTGACAAGAAAATGCGGTTTTTTTTGGTTTCATCGCAGAATTTGTTTACTTTTGCAGAAAAACAAACAGACATGATGAAACGAACGTTCTTTTTCTCCTTGGTGGTTCTTGCGGGCTGGCTGACAGCCGCAGCCAAAGTACAGCTCCCACAGTTGTTCCAGTCTGGCATGGTGCTTCAGCGCAACCAGCCCATCCCCGTCTGGGGCAAGGCCGATGCCGGCGAACAGGTTACCATCACTTTCCGCAAGAAGGTTTATACGACGACGGCAGGTGCTGACGGCCGCTGGCAAATTGACCTGCCTAAGCAGAAGGTCGGAGGACCATATACGATGGAAGTGAGCGGTGAAAGTGCAACCAACGAGAAGGCGGTGCTGACCGATGTTCTTGTAGGCGATGTCTGGCTTTGTTCCGGACAGTCGAACATCGACGTGACCATCGAGCGGGTCTATCCGCAGTATGTCACCGAAATCGACGCCTTCAACCTGCCGCAGGTACGCCTGTTCCGTGTGCAGAACGAGACGAATGCCCATGGTCCGCAGGACGACATCCGTCCCACCGCCATCAACTGGAAGCCGCTGACCAAGCAGAACGCGTGGCTGTTCTCGGCCGTCGGCTCGTTCTTAGGCAAGCGGATGTTCGAGACGACGGGCGTGCCGCAGGGCATCATCGTCAACAGCTGGGGCGGTACGCCCATTGAGGCCTGGATACCGGCAGACTCCCTGCAGCAGAACTATCCCATGCTGGTCGAGAAGACGCGTCTCTATGATAATCCGGACTTTGTGCGCACCCAGGCGCAGGCCAACAATATGGCGGATCGCCGGTGGAATGAGCTGCTGGACCGGCAGGACGTTGGCATTGCCCAGCACTTTACGGCCTTGGACTATGACGACAGCGCCTGGCCGGCCATCGACCAGCAGCAGTGGGGCTGGCGGGGCACGGGCAGCACATGGCTGCGCCAGCACGTCCAGATAGACAAGGCCCATGCCGGACAGCCGGCCCGACTGTTGCTGGGTACGCTGTTTGATGCCGACATCACCTATGTCAACGGCCAACAGGTGGGCCGCACCTACTACCAGTATCCCCCCCGGCGCTACGACATTCCCGAGGGGCTGCTCCGCGAGGGCGACAATGTCATCACCGTTCGCTTTATAAATAAATATGGTGTAGCGCACTTTATTCCCGACAAACCCTATATGCTCTGCTTCGGTGCCGACCGCATGAGTCAGAACCCGATGCCCCGGGACGTGATGGCGCTCAGCAGCCAGTGGAAGCACCACGACGGAGCCTCCATGCCGTCATGCCCCAGTGGTGATGTCGGGCTGCAGAACATGGCCACCACCCTCTACAATGCCGTCGTCCATCCGCTGGCACCCTACGCGCTCAGTGGCATCGTATGGTATCAGGGCGAGTCGAACACGGGCAATCCTGCCCCCTATGCCGACTGTCTGCGCAAGTTGATGGGCAGCTGGCGCACCCTTTGGCAGCGTCCCGAACTGCCGTTCTGCATCGTCCAGCTGGCCAACTACGACGGGCGCCAGCAGACGGGAATGCCGTCGCCCATCACACCCCAGCCTGCTCCCGTCAACAGCAACTGGGCGCGCCTGCGTGAAGCCCAGCGTACGGTTGCCGCGGGCGACCCCTATGCCCAACTGGCATGCATCATCGACCTGGGCGAGACGGTAGACATCCACCCGCTTCGCAAGCGTGAGGTGGCCGAGCGTATTGCGCGCTGCTTCGACCGTCAGGTCTTTGGCAAGCCGGTGACGCTTGCTCCCCAGCCTGTCCGGTCGGCCGTCCATGGTGGCACGGTCACCATGACCTTCGACCAGCCGCTGCAGGAGGGCAGCATTCCGGAAATGGAGGTTGCCGGCGCCGACGGCCGTTTCGTCAATGCCGAGGCCGAGGCCCGAGGCACGACCGTTGTCCTCAAGTCGTCTGTTGCCTCACCTGTCACGGTACGCTATGCCTGGAAGGACTGTCCGCAAGCCGTCCTCCGCGGTCAGAACGGTCTTCCTGCCAGTCCTTTCGAGTGGCCGCTGCCTGAGTAATCCGTTGTGGGTGCAGGCAGCAGAAAATCCGGCAAACGTTTTGTCGGTTCAGTGTTTTTGTGTACCTTTGCTGCCGATTAATTAAACACAACAAACATGATTACATTTATTTTGAGCTTGATAGCTCTTGTATTAGGGTATTTCTTCTATGGCCGTTTCGTCGAGCGCGTATTTGCTCCTGACGAGCGTGTGACGCCTGCTGTGGCCAAGGCTGACGGCGTCGACTTCATGGTGCTTCCCTCATGGAAGATATTCATGATTCAATTCCTGAACATCGCCGGCACCGGTCCTATCTTCGGTGCCATCATGGGTGCCATGTTTGGTCCTGCGGCCTATCTGTGGATTGTGCTGGGCTGTATCTTTGCCGGTTCCGTTCACGATTATTTCTCGGGCATGCTGTCCATGCGTCACGACGGTGCAAACCAGCCAGAGATTATCGGCAGCTATCTGGGCAATACCACGAAGCAGGTGATGCTGGTGTTCACGGTTTTCCTGCTGATGATGGTCGGTGCGGTGTTTGTGTTCAGCCCTGCCAAGATTCTGGGCGATATGTGGGAGCCGGCCGCCGTTGTGGAGAGTGCAGGACAATATACCTTCTGGATTGTCATCATCTTCATCTACTACATCATCGCAACGATGTTGCCCATCGATAAGATTATCGGCAAGATATATCCCTTGTTCGCCTTCTCGCTGCTCTTCATGGCTGCCGCACTGACGGTGGCGCTGTTTGTGAAGTGGCCTGCCATCCCCGAGATTTGGGAGGGCTTGAGCACAGAAGCCTTGACGCCGAAGAATATCTTCCCATGTCTGTTTATCACCATCGCCTGCGGTGCTATCAGTGGTTTTCATGCCACGCAGAGCCCGCTGATGGCCCGCTGTCTGAAGAGCGAGAAGATGGGCCGCCCCATCTTCTACGGAGCAATGATAACAGAGGGTATCGTGGCGCTGATATGGGCTACGGTAGCCATGTACTTCTTCTATAACGCCCCCACGCCCGGCTATCAATTGATAGCTGGTGCGCAGGATGCCGTGAAGGATGCTCCCTCTATCGTCAACATCATCTGTAACGACTGGCTGGGTGTGTTCGGCGGCATTCTTGCTCTGCTGGGCGTTGTCGCAGCACCTATCACTAGCGGCGATACCGCCTTGCGCTCATGCCGACTGATTATTGCCGACTTTGTGAAACTGGAGCAGAAATCCATCCATAAGCGCCTGTACATCTGTGTTCCGCTGTTTGTGGCTGTCATTGCCCTGCTCATCTGGCAGATGTCCGACAAGGAAGGCTTTGGAAAGCTCTGGAGCTGGTTCGGTTGGAGCAACCAGACGCTCTCCGTATTCATGCTGTGGGCCGTCACGGTTTATCTGGTACGCCAGAAGAAGCAATTCCTGCTGACGCTCGTTCCCGCAATCTTCATGACGATAGTCTGCACCACGTTCTTGCTGAGCGAGCAGATATTCAGCCTCGACCTGCAGTATGCGCTGGTTATCGCTGCTGTTTCGGCTGTGGTATCCGTTCTCTGGTTCTGCCTCTGGTACCGGAAGGAGAGCAGCCGCCAGCGTGCGTAGAGACATAGGAACAACCAAAAAGGCAACGGATTTCCCTCGTCTAAGGATACAGGGAAATCCGTTGTCTTTTGATGATTGGCTCACCCTCTTATTGCTGCGGTGCTGCGGCGTTGTGGGTCTTCTCGGTGTACTGCTTCAGCTGCACCGTTGCCTTCAGCGGCAGGTTGCGGCTGCTGTTGCCGACGGCGAAGGTGTAGGCACCGGCCTCGCCCAGCCACTGCGAGCCGGCCTCGTCGAACGACGTGAGGTCGCGGCGGGCGATGGTCATCGTCAGCGTCTGGCTCTCGCCGGGATGCAGTTCACGGGTCTTGGCAAAGGCCTTCAGCTCGTGGACGGGCTTTTCGATGCTGCCCTTGGGGGCAGTGACGTAGACCTGGGCGACCTCCTTGCCGGCAACGCTGCCCGTATTCTTGACGGTGACGCTGACCTCCACACCGTCATTCTTGACTTTCACCTTTTCGTCCTTCAGCTCAAAGCTGGTGTAGCTGAGGCCGAAGCCGAAGGGGTAGGCCACCTGCGTGCCTTGCGTGTCGAAGTAGCGGTAGCCCACGTAGATGTCTTCCTCGTGGTTGGTAAAGTCTTCGTTGGGGATGGGCGAGCCCCAGCCCTTCATCTCGCGGTAGCTGTATATATCCATGTTCTGCGGGAAGTTCTTGGTCGAGGGATGGTCGGTGGCAGCTACGGGCCAGGTCATGGTGAGCTTGCCCGACGGGTTGGCCTTGCCTGTCAGCACGTCGGCCACGCTGTTGCCGCCCTCCTCGCCGGGTTGCCACACGCAGAGGATGGCATCCACGCGGTCACGCCACGAGCACGTCTCCATGACGCTGCCCGAGTTGAGAATGACGATGACGGGCTTGCCGGCAGCACGGAACTGGCTGCTGACACGGAATATCATGTCCTGCTCCTGTCGCGTCAGGTTGAACTCACCGTCAATCTGGCGGTCCATGCCCTCGCCGGCCTGACGGCCGATGGTGATGATGGCGGCGTCAGCCTCCTGCAGCTCGTGGGCCACGCAGCGTTCCGATATCTCTATCTCGTCCAGCTTCGGCTGGCCCTGGTCGAGGAACCACATCATCGGATTCTTGTCGGCCTTCAGCTTGGCCTTGGCATATTTCACGTAGTTCTGGTAGATTTCGGTGAGCAGCGGCGTCGTCTTCACACCGACGTTCTTCAGTCCCTGCACCATGTCGACCACGTAGGGCACGTTGACGCAGCCCGAGCCCAGTCCGCCCGACAGGAAGTCGTAGCTGTTGACACCGAAGAGGGCGACGGTCTTGAGGTTTCTCATGGGCAGTACCGGCTTGGCCGACTGCTCACCATTCATCTTCAGCTGGTCATTTTTCAGCAGCACCATGCCCTCAGTCGAACTCTGACGTGTCACCTGGGCGTGGGCCGTCAGGTCGGGCTTGCTGTACTTGTAGCCTTTGAAGCGTGGCGTCTTGACGATGTATTCCAGCATGCGGCGCACGCAGCTGTCGACGTACTTGATGTCGAGCTGTCCGCCCTTGACGGCAGCGATGATGTCCTCCGCCTGTGCGGGGTAGCCGGGCATCAGCAGGTCGTTGCCGGCCTCTATCTGCTTGTATACGGGTAAGTCGGCACGCTTGCCTATCCAGTCGGTCATCACGATGCCCTGGAATCCCCATTCGTCGCGCAGGATGGTGGTCAGCAGGTCACGGTGCATCTGCGCGTACGTACCGTTTACCTTATTATAGGCCGACATGACGGTCCAGGGGTTGCTCTGGCGCACCACGATCTCGAAGCCCTTCAGGTAGAGCTCACGCAGGGCGCGCTGCGAGACGCGCTCGTCGACCTTGGTGCGTGCCGTCTCCTGCGAGTTGACGGCATAGTGCTTGGCCGACACGCCGACGCCCTGGCTCTGGATGCCCTTGGTGACTGCCGCACCGATGAGGCCGGTGACGACGGGGTCCTCGGAGTAGTATTCGAAGTTACGGCCGCACAGCGGACTGCGGTGCAGGTTCAGGCCGGGGCCGAGGATGACGTCGCAGCCGTACTCCAGCGTCTCGTTGCCGATGGCGCGTCCCACCTGTTCCACCAGTTCGGTGTTCCACGTCGACGCCAGGCAGGTGCCTACGGGGAATCCCGTGGCCGCATAGTCGTTAGGGTCGTTGTCGCGCTGGCGGTCAATGTGTACGCCGGCCGGTCCGTCGCAGAGCACGGTGGCGGGGATGCCCAGCCGGTCGATGGCTACCGTGATGCCGGCAGCTCCGGGCACCAGTTTCTTCTGGCTTCCCATCATGGCTCCCGAGCCTACGAAGCTGGTGTTGCCGCCGCCGGTCAGCAGTTGCGCTTTCTCTTCCAGCGTCATGGCCTTCAGCACTTCGTCGATGTTGTCACTTTGCAGTTTCTGTGCACTCATAGTTGTTGCGGTTAAGAGGACTGTCAGTCCCACAATGAATAGTTTCTTCATATCAATCATTAAATAGTTCATTTATCGTCTTTTCCGTAGTAGGCTTTCAGCCGCTCGGCATGGTCGGCCAGCTCGCGGGTGTCGCCGTTGCCGTAGCGTTGCCAGACCTGCTGGCAGGGCAGCAGCAGCGGATGGAACGTCACGTCGTGACGGTTCAGGTAGGGGTCGCAATGCTGGAACACCTCCAGTACGCTGACCACCAGCGACACCGGGATGCGCATCAGGCGCGCCAGCTCCTGCACCTCGGGGGTCTCGGCGACCATGGTGATGGGTGTCAGCCGGAAGTAGAGGTCGAGTATCAGTGTCAGCATGACGGGTGTCAGCCGCTCGTCCTCCGCCAGCGGACGGAAGTCACGCTCGAAGGTCTCCTGGATGTCTACGCCGTCGAAGAAGCTGCCCCCCGTATTGAACGCCGTCATCTGTCGCAGCAGACTCACGGCACGTTTCAGCCGGCGCGGATTCTCGCTGTACTCTTTCCACAGGCGCTCTATGCGCGGCGTTCGAAGACGGGCGATGTCGCCCAGCCGCTCGTGCAGCACTTCGGGGGCAATATGCAGTTCCAGACTCAGGTTCACCATGTCGCGGCAGTAGGTAGGCTTGATGCCCACCGGCTTCTGCAGATAGGCCTGCATCACCAGCAGCCAATAGTCGTCTTGCCAAAGTTGTTTGTTAGCCATATTACGTTTTTTTGGTGAAATGTTTTGCAAATATACGAATATTTTTTTATTTTTGCACTCAAATTAATATAAGTTATGAGAAAATTACTGCTGACGACAGTAATCATGCTTTTTGCCAGCGGACTGAAGGGGCAGTCCCTATGCCATGTCATCAAGCAGAACATCCGTTGTTCTGCCGGCAGCGGCATGGCCTATCCCGGCTCTACCCAGCTCAGGATGACGCCGCCCCCAGAGGGGTGGCAGCCTTTCTATATCTCCCACTATGGCCGCTATGGCTCCCGCTATCTCGACGATGCCGCCAGCTACGACAAGCCATACCGCATCCTGGAGGCTGCCGACAGCCTGGGCAAGCTGACATCGCTGGGACATGCCATCCTGCTCAGGCTCGACCAAATCCGTCGCGACGCCAACGACCGCTGGGGCGAACTGACAGAGCTGGGGGAGTACCAGCAGCAGCAGGTCATGAGGCGTATGATTAACCGCTTCCCCTCTGTCTTTGCCGGCCGCGCCACCGTCGATGCCCGCAGCAGCACCACGAGGCACTGCATCCTGTCCATGGAGCACGCCATGAGCACGCTGGCCATGCTTCGTCCCGCTGCGGAGCTCAACCACAATGCCAGCCAGCGCGACATGGGCTATCTCGACCTTATCAGCCAGCAACAGTCTGCCCTGCTGCCCGACTCCGCCATGCTCGACGCCCTCACCGTCTTCGGACAGAAGTGTCAGAACACCGGGCGGCTGATGGAAGCGCTCTTCAACGATGCCGACTATGTCGACAGCCACGTCGACGTGGACAACCTCAACGACGGCCTCTTCCTCCTGGCCAGCCAGCTCCAGAATACCGAGCTGCGCAAGTCGCTCACACTCTACGACCTCTTCACCGACGACGAGGTCTGTTGCAACTGGAAAAAGCACAACGCCCGTGCCTACGCCACCTATAGCCCGCAGGCCCGCCTGGCCGCACCCCTGCTGCGCAAGGTGATAGCCCAGGCCGACAGCTACATCTGGCAGCAGAAGCATGGCGCCCACCTCCGCTATGGCTCTGAGCATGTCTTCCTGCCGCTGCTCTTCCTGCTCGACATCAAGGGTGCCGGCATCAGCGTCAGCGACCCCGACGACATCGACAAGAAGGGCTGGGCCGACTTCAAGCTCTGCCCCATGGCGGCCAACATCCAGTTGGTGTTCTATGCTCCCGAACAGTCACCGTCGCGGGTACACCGTCCTGAAAACATCCTGGTCAAGGTGCTGCTCAACGAGATCGAGGTCAAACTGCCCCTGAAGACGATGCTGCTGCCCTACTACCATTGGAGCGACGTCCGCGATTACTATCTCAAAAAGCTCGACGCGTATGAAGAATAGGTTTGCTCTTTTACTTTTTTGCCTCTTTACCTTTCTACCGTTCCATGGGCAGTCGGCTTTTGACGCCATCAGCCGCAACCGCAACTTCTCGGCCAGCAACTACTGCATCTATCCCGACACCATACAGCCGCGCATGACCCCGCCGCCACCAGGAAAGAAAGCCTTCTACATCTCCCACTACGGACGGCACGGCTCCCGATACCTCAGCAACCGAAAAGGCTACGACATACCCTACGGCATGCTCGCCAAGGCCGACAGCCTGCACCTGCTCACCCCCCTCGGTCAGCAGGTGATGCAGGATGTCCTTGACATCATCGACGACTCAGAAGGCCGCTGGGGCGACCTCACCAACCTGGGCAAGCAACAGCACCGCGGCATAGCCCGACGCATGATGGAGCGCTTCCCCGAGGTCCTCGGCGGCAAGGCCTACGTCGATGCCCGCAGCACCATTGTCAACCGCTGCATGCTCTCCATGGGGTCCGCCGTCCAGCAACTGCTCGCACTCAACTCCCGGCTGCAGGTCACCATGCATGCCGACAAGCGCGACATGCACTACATGAACTATCAGGACCGTGTGCTGCGCAGCAACATGCAGACCGACACCATCCAGAAGATATACCGGGCTTTTTGTGAATCCCGCGAACACAACCCCCGGCTCATGAACCTGCTCTTCACCGATGTTGACTCCGCACGCAAGGTCGTCGACGAGGTGCAGCTCAACTACTACCTCCTGAAGACGGCACTCATCCAGCAGAACATCTTCAGGGACGCACCCCACCCGCTGCTCGAACACTTCACCTACGAGGAGCTGCATCAGTTCTGGCAGAAGGAGAACGCCTGGTGGTACTTCACCTACGGCCCCTCGCCGCTCAACGGCTCACGCCAGCCCTATACCCAGCGCTACCTGCTGCGACAGCTCATTGCCGACGCCGACAGCTGCATCCGACTGCCACAGCACGGCGCACAGCTGCGCTTCGGCCACGAGACCGTCGTACTGCCGCTGACATGCCTGCTGGGCATCAACGGCTTCGACGCACAGATTAACGACCTGGAACTCCTCGAACCCTCCGGCTGGTGGGCATGCCTCGTCTTCCCCATGGCCTCCAACATTCAGTTGGTCTTCTACCGCTCCGATGTCAACGACCGCGACATCATCTTCAAGGTCCTCCTCAACGAGCAGGAAGCCTGGCTACCCCTGCCGGCCGACATGGCGCCGTACTACCGCTGGAGCGACTTCCGCGACTACTACCTCCGCAAGCTCGACGCCTACGGACAATAAACCGCCCCTGCAAGACCAAACAGAGGATAAAGTTTCTTAAAAATCTGTAAAAAGGCTCTGTCCGCCCTCCCGCTCCTACCTTCCACCTTCCCCGCTTCACCCACCGCCCCGGGCAACCCGTCGCAAAGCCCTGCGGAGCGCCGTGCAGGAAATTTTCCTGCGCCGTGCAAAGACATTTCCTGCGCCGTGCAGAGAACGGCCCTGCACGGCGCTCCCAAGGCACCTGCTGACTGCCTCATGCCGACCCCCAAAAAAGGGCGGCAGAACGTGGGGGGAGTGAACGCCTCTCTTACATCTCAAAGGTCCCCCCCATTATAAGGGGGGACTGAGATTGTAAGAGGGGGAGGCGTTCCTGGGGGGTGATGCCGCGACGGATTCAAAAATTTTTCGTACCTTTGCAACCAGCAAGCAAGCAGCAGCGATTATTCGAGGTAAGTGTAGCCGTAGAGGCCGGAGCGGTAGTTGGAGAGGAACTCCTTGCCCTCCTCCAGGGTAATCTTTCCCTGCTTGACGCTCTTGGCCACCCAGATTTCCAGCTGGCGCACCAGCTTCTTGGGATTATACTGGACGTACTCCAGCACCTCCTCGACGGTCTCTCCGTCGAAAATCTGGTCGACATGATAGCTGCCGTCCTTGACGGAGATGTGTACGGCGGTGGTGTCGCCGAACAGGTTGTGCATGTCGCCCAGTATTTCCTGGTAGGCTCCCACGAGGAACACGCCCAGATAGTATTTCTCGTTCCTCTTCAGGGCATGTACGGGCAGCGAGTGCGAGTTGTGGCGGTTGGTGGCGAAGTTGGCTATCTTGCCGTCCGAGTCGCAGGTGATGTCCTGGATGGTGGCATTGCGCGTAGGCCGTTCGTTGAGCCGCTGGATAGGCATAATAGGAAAAATCTGGTCGATGGCCCATGAGTCGGGCAGCGACTGGAACAGCGAGAAGTTGCAGAAGTACTTGTCGGCCAGCAGCTTGTCGATGTTCATCAGCTCTTCGGGGACGTGCTTCAGGTTCTTGGCCAGGGCGTGGATTTCGTGGCACACGCTCCAGTACATAGCCTCTATCTCGGCACGCGTCTTCAGGTCCACGATGCCGTGGGCAAACAGGTCGAGCACCTCTTCACGAATCTGCTCGGCGTCGTGCCAGTCCTCCAGCACGTTGCGCGGCGACAGGTTGTCCCATATCTCATACAGGTCCTTCACCAGCTGGTGCGAGTTCTCGTCGGGCTCGAACTCCTCGGGCATCTCGGGCAGCGACGCCGTCTCCAGGACGTCGATGACCAGCACCGAGTGGTGGGCAGCCAGCGAGCGGCCGCTCTCGGTAATCAGGTTGGGATGGGGGATGCCGTTGCGGTTGGCGGCATCGACGAAGGTGTAGATACAGTCGTTGACGTACTCCTGGATGCTGTAGTTGACGGACGACTCGCTGCTGGGCGAGCGGGTGCCGTCGTAGTCGACGCCCAGTCCGCCGCCGCAGTCGACGAAGTCGACGTTATAGCCCATCTTGTGCAGCTGCACATAGAACTGCGAGGCCTCGCGCAGGGCCGTCTGGATGCGGCGTATCTTGGTAATCTGGCTGCCGATGTGGAAGTGGATAAGGCGCAGGCAGTCGCGCATGTCCTTCTTGTCGAGCATCTCCAGGGCTTCGAGCAGCTCGGCACTGGTCAGTCCGAACTTCGAGGCGTCGCCGCCGCTCTCCTCCCATTTGCCGGCACCGCTGCTGGCCAGTTTGATGCGGATGCCGATGTTAGGACGTACACCCAGCTTCTTGGCCTCGCGGGCGATAATCTCCAGCTCGTTGGGCTTCTCGACGACGATGAAGATGCGCTTGCCCATCTTCTGCGCCAGCAGGGCCAGCTCGATATACGACTGGTCCTTGTAGCCGTTACAGATGATGATGGAGTCGCTCTGGCACTGTACGGCGATGACGGCATGCAGCTCGGGCTTGGAACCGGCCTCAATGCCGAGGTTGAACTTGCGGCCGTGTGAGATAATCTCCTCGACCACGGGCTGCATCTGGTTGACCTTGATGGGGAAGACGACATAGTTCTCGGCTTTGTAGTCGTATTCCTCGGCAGCCTTCCGGAAACAGCTCCACGTCTTCTCGATGCGGTTGTCCAGGATGTCGGGGAAACGGAGCAGTACAGGCGACTGGACGTCGCGCAGCGACAGTTCGTCCATCACCTCGCGCAGGTCTATCTGTGTGCCGTCCTTGCAGGGCGTCACATAGACGTTGCCCTCGTCGTTGATACCGAAATAGCTGGTGCCCCAGCCGTTGATGTTGTAGAGCTCGCGGGAGTCTTCAATGGTCCACTTCTTCATGGATTCTGTGCGTTAAACATTAAAATAAATACTAAATATTCAGCAGTTCGCGTATCTGTTGGACAGATGTCTTGATTTTGTCGTAGTCGTCAAGCACGCTGACGTCCAATATGTGCCGGGCCTTTTCGTAGAACGGCTCCCGTTCCTTCAGGTGTCCGGTGATGTAGGCTATCAGCTCGTCGGGCGTCTTGCCCTTCAGCAGCGGACGCTCCACCTTGCCCATCAGCAAGTGCCGGTAGAGCACCTCGGGCGTGGCCTTCAGGTAGACGACGTCGCCCTGCTGGTTCAGGTAGTCCATGTTGTCGAAGAAACAGGGCGTACCACCTCCGCAGCTGATGATGACATCCTCGAATTCAGCCACCTCGTGCAGCATGTTGTACTCTATCTTGCGGAAACCCTCCTCGCCCTTCTCGGCAAAAAGCTGCGACACGGTTTTTCGCATGCGGCTCTCGATATACCAGTCCAGGTCGTAGAACATCATGCCCGTCTCCTTCGACAGGGCCTTGCCGACAGTAGTCTTGCCGGAACCCATATAGCCGACTAAAACGATTCTGCGCATCACTTCCCGTTTTTGTTCACGATAGACATGCACTCGTCGTAGGTCATCTGCGGAACGCGGGCTTGCAGGGCTTTGGGAATGCGGTAGTTCTTGCCGTCGAAGGCGATATAGGGACCGTAGCGACCGTTCAGAATCTGGAGCCGGCCGTCAGCGTCAAACGTCCGCAGATGCTTTTGCGAGTCCTGCTGGCGCTTTTCCTTGATGAGGGCGACGGCCTCGTCGAGCGTAATGGTCAGCGGGTCAGCACCCTTGGGCAGCGACGTGTATTTGCGCTCATGCAGCACGTACGGACCGAAACGGCCGGCGCCGATGACGACATCCGAACCTTCGAACAGGCCGACGGTGCGGGGGAGCTTGAACAGCTCCATGGCTTCCTCCAGCGTCAGCGTCTCCATGCTCTTGTCAGAAGGCAGCTGGGCAAAGCGGGGCTTCTCATCGTCCTCGGCAGTACCAATCTGGACGACAGGACCGAAGCGGCCGATTTTGACAAAGACAGGCTTTCCCGTCTTGGGGTCCACGCCTATCTGGCGCTCGCCGGCCTTGTGCTCCTGACGGGCATTCATCGTCTTTTCCACAGTAGGCTCGAAGTCCTTGTAGAAGTCCTTCATCATGTCCGTCCACTTTTCCTTGCCTTCGGCTATCTTGTCAAAGTCCTGCTCCACCTTGGCGGTAAAGTTATAGTCCATGATGGTGGGGAAGTAGGTCATCAGGAAGTCGTTTACCACGATGCCGATGTCTGTCGGCAACAGCTTGCCTTTCTCCGAGCCGACCATCTCCTTGCGCTGCTTCTGGCTCACCAGCTTGCCCTTCAGGGTGTCTACCGTGTAATAGCGCTCTTCGCCCTTCTGGTCGCCCTTGTGGACGTATTCGCGCTGCTGGATGGTCGAGATGGTGGGAGCATAGGTAGAAGGACGGCCGATGCCCAGCTCTTCCAGCTTGTGTACCAGCGACGCCTCGGTATAGCGCACCGGACCCTGGCTGAAACGCTCCGTGGCTTGTATCTCGCGGCGCGTCAACACCATGCCTTTCTTCATCGGAGGCAGGATGTGGCTCTCCTCGTCCGGCTGCTCCTCGTCGTCCACCGATTCACGATAAACCTTGATGAAACCGTCGAATTTGACCACCTCACCCTGTGCAACAAACTGTTCTGCGGTGCCGCCGACACTGATGTTGACCACCGTCTTCTCCATCTCGGCATCGGCCATCTGGCAGGCGATGGTGCGCTTCCATATCAGCTCGTAAAGTTTCTTCTCCTGAGCCGTTCCATCAATGGACGACTGGTCCATATAGGTGGGACGGATGGCTTCGTGAGCCTCCTGGGCACCCTTCGAACTGGTATGGTACTGGCGTACCTTGCTATAGGAGTCGCCGTAGAGCTTCTGGATTTCCTCCTTGCAGGCATTGATGCAGAGGCCGGAGAGGTTCACCGAGTCGGTACGCATGTAGGTAATCTGTCCGTGCTCGTACAGGTGCTGGGCAACCATCATCGTCTGGCTGACCGTGAAGCCCAGCTTGCGGGCGGCCTCCTGCTGCAGGGTAGAGGTGGTGAAGGGGGGCGCCGGCGTACGCTTCATCGGCTTCTTGCTGACAGACTCAACGGTATAGGCGGCGTCTTTGCATTTCTCCAGGAACTGCTCCACATCCTCGTGGGTCTTCAGGCGCTGGGCCAGCGTGGCTCGCACCTCCGTCTGCGAACCGTCGGCATTGGTGATGGCAAAGATACCGCTGATGCTATAGTAGGGCTCGCTCTTGAAGGCCTGAATCTCGCGCTCACGCTCCACTATCAGCCTGACGGCAACACTCTGCACGCGGCCTGCAGACAGGGCGGGCTTGACCTTTCGCCACAGCACGGGCGACAGCTTGAAACCGACCAGGCGGTCCAGCACACGACGGGCCTGCTGGGCGTTCACCAGGTTCATGTCCAGGTGACGCGGCGTCTCGATGGCCTTCAGAATAGCCGGCTTGGTGATTTCGTGGAACACGATGCGGTTGGTCTTCTTTTCGTCCAGGCCCAATACTTCGCACAAGTGCCATGAGATGGCTTCTCCCTCGCGGTCTTCATCGGATGCAAGCCACACCTTCTCGGCTTTCATCGCTTGGCTTTTCAGTTCCTTCACGAGTTTCTCTTTCTCTTCGGGAATCTCATATTCGGGTTGAAGCGACGACGTGTCAATACTCATCTCTTTCTTTTTCAGGTCACGGATGTGTCCGTAGCTCGACATCACCTTAAAGTCTTTGCCGAGGAACTTCTCGATAGTCTTGGCCTTGGCCGGTGACTCGACAATTACCAGATTTCTTTGCATGTATATTCTACTGTTTATTTGTTTGCCCTTCATGACGGCCTCCCGCTCAGGGGGGCTGTCATCGTTATCGGGCTGCAAAAGTAGAGAAAAGTTTTCGTTACACCTTATTTATATATGAGTTTTTTTGTTTTCTTAACTATTACGCACCCGGCAGGCCCTTCGCGGGGCCTGATGACAAAAAGCCCTGTTGTCAGTCTTTATATTACATATAAAAAGAGAAGAGAATGAGAAAACTGATGATGATGATGAGCCTCGCGGTGCTGACCCTGTCGGCACAGGCGGGCAAACCGTGGGACAACGGCAAGCTGCGTGTTTCGGATAACCAGCGTTATCTGCAGTTCGAGAACGGACAGCCATTCTTCTGGCAGGGCGAGACAGGATGGCTGTTGCCGGAACGTCTGGACAGGGCCGAGGCGGAGTGGTATCTGCAGAGCTGCGCCAAGGCAGGATATAACGTGGTACAGGTGCAAACCATCGACGGCGTGCCGGCATACAACATCTACGGGCAGATGTCGAACATTGACGGCTGGAACTTCTCGAACATCAACCGCAAAGGCATTTATGGCTATTGGGACCACATGGACTACATCGTCGATATGGCTGCCCAGCACGGCATCTACATCGGCATGGTGTGCATCTGGGGCGGACTGGTGAAGGACGGCAAGCTCACCGTCGACGATGCCAAGAAGTACGGCACGTTCCTGGCCAACCGCTACAAGTCGAAGCCCAACATCATCTGGTTCATGGGCGGCGACATCCAGGGCGACATCAAGCCCGAGGTCTGGGAGACGCTGGCTACCACCATCAAGGCCATCGACAAGAACCACCTCATGACCTACCACCCCCGCGGACGCTATACGTCGGCCAAGTGGTGGAGCAAGGCCGCGTGGCTCGACTTCCACACCTTCCAGAGCGGGCACCGCCGCTACGGCCAGCGTATGGGCAATGCCGACTACCCCATCCCCGACAATACCGAGGAGGACAACTGGATGTACGTCGACTCCACGTGGAAGTACAACCCCATCAAGCCCGTACTGGATGCGGAGCCGTCGTATGAGGACATCCCCATGGGTCTGCACGATGCCAACGAGCCCCGCTGGCAGGACTACGACGTGCGCCGCTATGCCTACTGGAGCGTCTTTGCAGGCAGCTGCGGACACACCTACGGCCACAACGCCATCATGCAGATGCTGAAACCCGGCTATCCCACGAGCTATGGCGACGCCGGCGACGTGAAGACGTGGTACCAGGGACTGAAGGACCCGGGCTTCTCGCAGATGCAGTACCTGAAGCGGCTCATCCTCTCCTTCCCCTACTTTGAGCGCGTCGCCGACCAGAGCATCATCAAGGACAACGGCATCCAGTACGACCGACTCATCGCCACCCGCGGCAACGACTACCTGCTGGTGTATAACTACAATGGCAACACCATGAAGCTCGACCTGACAAAGATTAGCGGCGCGAAGAAGAACGTCTGGTGGATGACCGCCGCCACGGGCAAGTTGAAGTATCTGGGCGCGTTCGACAACAAGGTGCTCACCTTCCGCTATCATCCGCTGTCAGCCCGGGTGGAGGACGGCGTACTCATCGCCGTCGACAGCACCAAGGACTACTTGAAGAAAGAGCAGACAGAACTGTTGCCCGACGGATACAAGGCTAAGGAACGCGACCTCAACGAGTAACAACATGAAACGACATCTCATCATATGGCTTGCCATGCTGCCACTCTGTGCACTGGCCAAAGTCGAAATAACGAACCTGCGTGTAGAGAACCTGGTGGAGCCCTTGGGCATCGACACAAATGAACCGCGTTTCTCGTGGCAGATGACCTCCGACAAGAGGGAGGTGACACAGACGGCCTACCAGCTTGTCGTGAGCACTGACCAGGGCGAAGTGTGGAACACGGGCAAGGTGACATCAGAAGAGCAGCTGTGGATTCGCTACCAAGGAGAACCGCTGAAGAGCGGCACCTTCTGCACGTGGAAGGTAAAGGTGTGGACCAACAGAGGCGAGACGGAGTGGACCGACGGTGGACGTTTCAGCATCGGACTGCTCAGCGAAGCGAAGTGGAGCGGCTACTGGATAGGACTGGAACAGCTGCTGCCCGGCGAGGAACGGGGAATGCACACCCGCATGGCGGCACGCTATCTGCGCAAGGAATTCCAGCTGAAGGACAAAGCTGTCAAGCGTGCCACGGCATACGTCGCAGGCATCGGACTGCACGAGTTCTACGTCAACGGCCAGCGCATGGGCGACAGGGTGCTGACACCCGTGCCCTCCGACTACCGCAAGACCATCTATTACAACACCTACAGCCTACCCCTAACCCCCTCCAATGGAAGAGGGGACCAGAAGGTTTGTTTAGGCATTGTCCTGGGCAACGGACGACTGTTTCCCATGCAGCAGCACAAGCCCTACAAGATTCATACCTTCGGCTTTCCCAAGTGCCGCATCAATGTCATCGTGGAATACGAGGACGGCACGACCCAGCGCTTGCAGACCGACGACAAGGGCTGGAAGGTGACGGCCGACGGCCCCATCCGTGCCAACAACGAATACGACGGCGAGGAATACGATGCCCGCAAGGAGATGAGAGGCTGGGCCGAAGTAGGCTATGACGACTCGAAATGGATGAAAGCCGAGCGCACGGACATTCCGCAGGCCTGGTTACGTGCCCAGATGACGTCTGGCATGAAGGTGCTACAGCAAATCAACCCACAATCCTTCAAGGGAGGCGTCGTTGACATTGGCCAGAACATCGCCGGGTGGCTGAAGGTGAGGGTGCACGGCCAGAAGGGCGATACCATCCGCATCGTCTATGCCGAGAAGCTGAATGCCGACGGCACCCTCTATCGCGAGAACTTCCGCAATGCCCAGTCGACGGACACCTATGTTTGCAACGGCGACGAGGGCGCAGGCCGCTGGTGGACACCCACCTTCGTCTATCATGGCTTCAAGTATGCAGAGGTCACAGGACTGCGGAATGCCCAACGGGATGACTTCGTGGCCGAGGTGGTGGCCGACGAGATGGCGACCACCGGACACTTCGAATGCTCGGACACCATCCTGAACAAGGTCATGACGAATGCCTGGTGGGGCCTGCTCGACAACTACAAGGGCATGCCCGTCGACTGTCCGCAGCGCGACGAGCGGCAGCCGTGGTTAGGCGACCGCACCATGGGGTCGCTGGGAGAGAGCTACCTCTTCGACAACGAACGCCTCTATACCAAGTGGATGCGCGACATCTGCGAGGCACAGCGCACGGACGGCTGTATTCCCGACGTGGCGCCCGCCTTCTGGAACTACTACTCCGACGATGTGGCGTGGGCCGCTGCACTGCCCTTTGGCTGCGACATGCTGTGGCGGCAGTATGGCAACCGCGAGGCCATCGACCGCAGCTATCCGTACATCAAAAAATGGGTGCAGCACATCATCGGGGAGTACGGCCGCGACGGCATCATCCACTGTGGAAAATATGCCGACTGGTGCGTGCCACCCGAGAAGCTGGAACTCATCCACTCGCAGGACCCTGCCCGCAAGACCGACGTGACGCTCATCTCTACGGCCTACATCATCCGCACCATGCAGCTGATGGAACAGTGGGGCTGCGAGGCCGACTACTGGCGCCCCATCCGCGAAGAGATGACGGCGGCCTTCAACAAGCGCTTCCTGACCATCCGTCGAGGCACGTCACCCCGACCCGGACATGTGCTCTATCCCGACAGCATCTATTACGGTAATAACACGGTGACGGCGAACATCCTGCCGCTGGCCCTCGGCATCGTGCCTGACGACTGCAAGGACGACGTGGTGAAGCAAATCGTGGAAAACATCTGTGTGCAGAACAAGAACCATGTGTCGTGCGGCGTCATCGGCATCTCCTGGCTCATGCGAGGACTCAGCGACAACGGCTTTGCCGACGTCGCCTACAGGCTGGCCACCAACAAGACCTATCCCTCGTGGGGCTACATGGCCGAAAACGGAGCCACCACCGTCTGGGAACTGTGGAACGGCGACAAGGCCTCACCCAAGATGAACAGCGGCAACCACGTCATGCTGTTGGGCGACCTGCTCACCTGGTGCTACCAGTACCTGGGCGGCATCCGTCCCGTCTGTCGCGACTCAGTCGCAACAAACGTAACGGCCTACAAGCACTGCCGCCTGCAGCCAGCCTTCGACATCCAGGACTGCGAGTGGGCTGACGTCAGCTACGACTCGCCCTACGGCACCATCAGGAGCCACTGGCGCAAGACCCTCCAGCACTTGGAGTGGGACGTGACCGTTCCCTGCAATACCACTGCCGACGTCTGTCTGCCTGACGGCACCGTCAAGACCATCGGCTCGGGCAGCTATCACTTCAGCGTGGACATCCCGACATCGCATCCCGCCATCAAGAAGGACGAGTTCCTCTACGAACATACCTACTTCCCCGAGGCACATGCCTCAACCATCGTCGAACTGAAGAACGGCGACCTCGTGGTCGGCTATTTCGGCGGCACGCACGAGCGTGACCCGGATGTCTGCATCTGGGTGAACATCAAGAAGAAGGGCTCCGACACGTGGAGCGCACCCATCCTCGCCGCCGACGGCGTGCTGAGTCTCGACGACCCCAACGCCCGCTTCATGGGCCTCTCTGGATTGAAGGATGACACCACCCCCGCCACCGCCGGTCCCATCAAGGGTGTTGCGGTAGCAAATTCTTCACTCTTCACTCTTCACTCTTCACTTAATTACGACTACATCACCAAGACCACCCGCCTGACGAATGTCTCTGACCGCTTGAAACGTAAGTCGTGCTGGAATCCCGTGCTCTTCGAGATGCCTGACGGCGAGCTGTGGCTCTTCTTCAAGATAGGCACCACCGTGGGCGACTGGACGGGTTGGCTCACGAAGTCGAAAGACGGAGGACGCACGTGGAGCAAGAAGGAGCCCCTGCCCTACGACGAACAGGGCCGCGCCTTCCTCGGACCCATCAAGAACAAGCCGGAAATCATCAACGGGCGCCTGCTCTGTCCCTCCTCGACGGAGAACAACGGCTGGCGCTTCCACATGGAGATACTCGACCTGAAGACCAAGCAATGGAAATACGTTCTTGTAGAGAGCACCGAGGCTATCAAGACCGACGACAACCAGCAGCACCCCATAGACTGCATCCAGCCCTCCATCCTGAAACTCAAGGACGGCCGCCTGCAGGTGCTGATGCGCACACATAACGCACGGCTGGCGACCTCGTTCTCGTCAGACAACGGCGACACCTGGACACCCGTCACGCTCTCTGAGGTGGAGAACAACCAGAGCGGCACCGATGCCGTGACGCTGCAGGATGGCCGTCACGTCCTCGTCTACAACAACTTCGAGACGCTGCCGCTGACCAAGAAGGGCGTGCGCACACCTGTTTCCATTGCCCTGAGCGACGACGGACAGACGTGGCACCATGTGCTGACGCTGGAGGACTCGCCCATCGACCAGTACTCGTATCCCGCCATCATCCAGGGTCGCGACGGCCGGCTGCACTGCGTCTACACCTGGCGCCGCCAGCGCATAGTCTACAAGGAAATAAACCCCACATTAATCCGATAAGCAATGAAACGACTCCTCCTGTCACTCGTCATAACCGCCTGCTGTCTGGCACTCCCGGCGCAGACCGTCAGCATCGTCACGCCGAAGAACGCCTCCAACCGAGAGCAGTATGCCAAGGAATATTTAGGAAAGAAACTCTCGGCCTTGGGCTGTGAGGTGGTGCCCAAGAAGGGCATGCGCATCACGCTGGCCAATGCCAACAGCGGCGTGGCCGAAGGCTATACGATAGTCAAGGACAAGAAAGGGCTGACGGTGACAGGCAACGATGCCACAGGCGTCATCTACGGCTGTGTGGAACTGGCAGAGCGCATCAAGACGGCGGGCTCACTTGCTGCGTATGTTGCTGTGGCACAGCAACAACCAGCACAGTCCGAACAGCCGCAGATGGTGATGCGCGGCACATGTATCGGACTGCAGAAGACGGTGTATCTGCCTGGACATGCTGTCTATGAATATCCCTACACTCCAGAGAACTTCCCCTGGTTCTACGACAAGGCGGAGTGGATTAAGTATCTCGACATGATGGTGGAGAACAAGATGAACTCGCTCTACCTCTGGAACGGACATCCCTTTGCCTCGCTGGTCAAACTGCAGGACTACCCCTTCGCCTTGGAGGTGGACGAGGAGACTTTTAAGAAGAACGAGGAAATCTTTTCTTTTTTGACACATGAGGCCGACCGACGCGGCATCTGGGTCATCCAGATGTTCTATAACATCATCCTGAGCAAGCCCTTTGCCGACCATTACGGCCTGAAGACACAGGACCGTCACCGGCCCATCACACCGCTCATCAGTGACTATACCCGCAAGAGCATTGCCGCCTTTATCGAGAAGTATCCCAACGTAGGATTGCTGGTATGTCTCGGCGAGGCGATGGCGACCATCGACGACGACGTCCAGTGGATGAAGGAGACCATTATCCCCGGCATCAAGGACGGACTGAAAGCCCACCCAGGTAATCAAACATCCCCTCCTTGGGAGGGGCTTGGGGAGGCTTCAAAGCTCCCCCCCATCGTCCTCCGCTCCCACGACACCGACGGGCCGTTGGTGCTGAAGGAATCACTGCCCCTCTATCCCAACATTTACACGATGTCCAAGTACACCGGAGAAAGCCTGACAACCTACGAGCCCGGAGGACCGTGGGGCGAGACGCACCGCCAGCTGGCTGACGCCGCTCCCGTGCACATCGACAACGTACACATCCTCGCCAACCTCGAACCCTGGCGCTGGTCGTCGCCCGCCTTCATCCAGAAGACCGTCCAGGCCATGCACCGCGTGCACCACTCCAAGGGCCTGCATCTCTACCCGCAGGCATCCTACTGGGACTGGCCTTACACCGCTGACAAGCTCCCCGACGGGCAGCGTCTCCTCCAGCTCGACCGCGACTGGATGTGGTATCAGGCCTGGGGCCGCTATGCTTGGAACGACCAGCGTGAAAGTGTGTCCGACGGTTTTGCCGTCGGAAATAACGAGCGTTCTTATTGGAAGCGCGTCCTCGCTGACTACTACGGCATCGACACCACCGCCGCCGGACACCTGCTGAATGCCTACGACGAGGCGGGCGAGATAGCACCCAAACTGTTGCGCCGCTTCGGCATCACCGAGGGCAACCGCCAGACGCTGCTGCTGGGCATGACCATGGGCGAGCTCGTCAATCCCTATAAGTACACCATCTATCCTGGATTCTATGAGAGCTGCGGTCCACAGGGCGAAAAGCTCATCGAGTATATTGAGAAGGAATACAAAGGACTGCCGCATGCAGGTGAGCTGCCGTTAGACATCGTCGACCAGTGCGTCAACCATGGCGACCGTGCCCTTGTTGAGATGGGTGCCATTGCCACAAAGCCTACCCGCCATGCCGATGAATTTGAGCGGGTATGGAACGACTTCCTCTGCTATGCCTCCTTTGCGAAGGCTTTCCAGCTGAAGGTGCGTGCTGCCGCCGAAGTGCTGCGGTACAAGTGGACGCACGACATCAGCCATCTGGAGACGGCCGTCGTCTGGCTGAAGCAGAGCCTCAGCATCTGGTACGACCTGAGCCGCATGACCGACCAGTGGTACCTCTATGCCAACTCGATGCAGACAGCCCAGCGCCGCATCCCTGTGGGTGGTGACGGCGGCAAGATGAAGACATGGTCGGAACTGGCCGCCGTCTATCAAGCCGAGCTCGACGCCTTCCAGGAGAACATCGAGAAGCTGAAGCATCCCGTGGCCCAGAGCGACGTCCTCATCCGCCCCTTGACCCCCGCCGCGGTTAAGTTTGTTGCTGTGCCACAGCAACAAACAACAACACTCCAGAAGGGTGCCATCCTCTTCGAGAACCGTCCTGACACGCCTGTCGACTCCGTCGCCCCGGAACTGGTCGGTTTGCAGGCCCTTGTGCTGAACCGTGACACCACACGCATTGTCGGCACCACCATCGACTTCGAGTGCGACCAGCCCGTCAAGGTGCTCGTCGGCCTCTTCAAAGACGACGACAAAAAGTGGGCCAAAGCGCCGAAGCTGGAAATCGATGCCACCGGCAACGAGTACGGTCAGGCAGAACCCGTGCTGACCAATGCCATCAGCATCGTACAGATGCCCAAGGTGAATATCCACCAGTATACGCTGCCAGCAGGTCGCCATACCCTCCGCCTGCCCAAGGGCATCCTGATGGTGGCTGGATTTACTGCTGACGATGTCACCCCTCGTGACTGCGGCCTCAACGGTCCGTCAAGCGAGGTTGACTGGCTATTCTTAAAATGAGAAATGAGAAACGAGAAATTGGCTATCGCATCCTTGTTGTTGGCACTAAGTCTGGCGGTTACAGCACAAGACATCAGCCAGCAAGACATGCAGCGCATCTACGACGAGGTGCGCACGCCCTATAAGTACGGCATGGTGGTAGCCCCGACTGACAACTACCACAAGATAGACTGCCCGACGGTGTTCCGCGAGGGTGACAAATGGCTGATGACCTACGTCTGCTACAACGGCAAGGACGGACTCGACGGACGTGGCTATGAGACATGGCTCGCAGAGAGCGACGACCTGCTGCACTGGACGACGAAGGGACGAATCCTCTCCTACAAGAACGACGGCTGGGACATGAACCAGCGCGGCGGTTTTCCTGCCCTTATTGACTGGACATGGGGCGGGAGCTACAGCATTTCGAAATACAAGAAGAACTACTGGATGACCTATATTGGCGGGCACGGCACGGGCTATGAAGCTGTACGCGAACCGCTGAATATCGGCATGGCTTGGACTAAGGACGACATTACCCAGGCACATGAGTGGCTGTCGGGCGACAAACCCCTGCTTTCCATCAATGACAAGGACGTGCAGTGGTGGGAAAAGTTGGTACAATACAAGAGCACCATCTATGACGACCCGCAGAAGACGTTAGGCAAGCGTTTCGTGATGTTCTACAATGCCGGCGGCATCAATCCCGACAACAACCTCAAGGCTGAGCGCATCGGTATTGCCCTCTCGAACGACCTGAAGAAGTGGAAGCGCTACGCCGGCAACCCTGTTTTCGCCAACGAGGTGGGCGGCATCATTACGGGTGATGCGCAGATAGCCAAGATAGGCGACCTCTACGTCATGTTTTATTTCAAGGCCTACGACCCGTCACGCCGATACAATGCCTTCAACACGTTTGCCGTCAGCCGCGACCTCCTGCACTGGCAGCGTTGGGACGGTCCTGACCTCATTGCACCCTCAAAGCCTTACGACGAGATGTTTGCCCACAAGAGCTATGTGGTGAAACATGACGGCGTCGTGTACCACTTTTATTGTGCTGTCAACAACGACCAGCAGCGTGGCATTGCCGTAGCCACCAGCGTTCCTATGGGCCGTAGTGCCGTACGTTTCCCAGAGCCTGAGCCAACAGGTAAGCGCAAATTTACAAATCTCAATCAGGAATGGAACATCTGCCGTGAAGATGGAGAGTATCTCATCATTGACAGTCTTCCTGTTAACCTCCCCCACAACTTCGACGACTATTACGGCTACCGTCAGCTCCGACATGGTAACCTGCATGGGAAAGCCACATACGAGAAAGTCTTTGTCGCTGCGAAACAAAACGACAAACGCTACTTCCTGCAGTTCGAAGGCGTCGGTACCTACGCCACCGTTACCCTTAATGGCCATCAATATCCTAAGGAGCTGGTAGGACGTACCGTATGGACGCTCGATGTCACCGATGCCTTACGTAATGGACAGAATGAGATAGAAGTACATGTCGACCATCCCGCCATGCAGACGGAATCGCCGTGGGTGTGTGGTGGCTGTTCGTCGGAGTGGGGCTTCAGTGAGGGTAGCCAGCCTTTTGGCATCTTCCGTCCTGTCAGCCTGATTGAAACCGATGCCGTCCGCATCGAGCCCTTCGGTGTCCATATCTGGAACAATGCCGCCTGTGACTCTGTATTCATCGAAACGGAGGTCAAGAACTATACCCAACAGCCCCAACAGATAGAACTGGTGAATAAGTTCACGCTGGCCTCTGGCAAGCAGGTGTTCCGCCATGCCGAGCAAACCACCGTCAAGGCTGGTGAGACCATCATCCTCCGTCATGCTGAAAAGACAGAGGATGCTCACCGCTGGTCGCTCGACGACCCCTATCTCTACACCCTCGCCACCATGATTAAGCGCGACGGCAAGACCACCGACGAGGTGCGTACACCCTATGGCATCCGCAGCATCTCGTGGCCCGTACTTCGCCAGCGTCATGCCGCCTTTTCCGCAGGCCCTGATTCCGCCACCACCTTTTCCGCAGGCCGAGGCTCCGCCTCGGCTAATGACCACCGCTTTTACCTCAACGGCACTCCCACCTTCATCAACGGCACCTGCGAATACGAGCACATCTTAGGCAATAGCCACGCCTTTACGCCAGAGCAAATCCGCTCTCGCGTCAAACAGATCCGTAACGCCGGCTTCAATGCCTTCCGCGAGGCCCATCAGCCCCATAACCTGCTATACCAACAGTTGCTCGACGAGCAGGGCCTCCTCTTCTGGAGTCAGTTCTCAGCACACATCTGGTACGACACCCCTCAGTTCCGCGACAACTTCAAGCGCCTGTTAGTGCGCTGGGTCAAGGAGCGTCGCAACTCACCCTCCGTCATCCTCTGGGGATTGCAGAACGAGAGCGTCCTGCCCAAGGAGTTTGCCGAGGAATGCTCTGACATCATCCGCTCGCTCGACCCCACCTGTCGTGACCAGCGTGCCATCACCACCTGCAACGGTGGCGAGGGTACCGATTGGAACGTCATCCAGAATTGGAGCGGCACCTACGGCGGTTCTGCCGACAACTACGACAACGAGCTGAAGCGACCAGAGCAACTGCTCAATGGCGAATACGGCGCCTGGCGCACCATCGACCTGCATGGCGATGCGAAATACAGCGAGGAGAGCTTTACTGCCCTCTTAGAAAAGAAAGCCCGCCTGGCCGAGCAAGCCTTTACAGTAGGTTGCGACTCTGTCGCAACAAACGCTGCAAACACCAGCGCCCTCGGCATCTGCGGCCACTTCCAGTGGCTCTTCGCTTCGCACGACAACCCCGGCCGTAACCAGCCCGACGGTGCCCTGCGCCGTATCGACAAGATTGGTCCTGTCAACTACAAGGGTCTCACCACCATCTGGGAAGAACCCACCCCCGCCTACTACATGTACCGCCAGCGCTATTCCGCCCCCGACGGTTCTTTGACCAATGGTCAAAGTGTGGCGTTGCAATCTCCGTCGGGCCTCCTTCCCACGGCTGCCGACCGCAACCACGACCTGGTAAAGGGCGCCGAGGGCTACCATTACCTCTACCGTATAAACTGTGGCGGTGATGCCTTTAAGGACGAGTTCGGACAGCAGTGGCTGGCTGACGACAGCCTGTTGAGTCATTCGTGGGGCCAGGACTTCCCGGGCGTCCATCCCTTCCAGGCCTCTCAGCGCCATATCACCGAAGACATCCGCGGCACCAAGAGCGACGACCTGTTCCAGTTCTTCCGCTTCGGGCGTCACCGTCTGTGGTACGACCTGCCCGTTCCTAATGGCAACTACCGCATCGAGCTTTACTTCGCAGAGCCGTGGCACGGTCGTGACGCCAGTGAGACTGCCGACTACGAAGGCCTGCGCATCTTCGATGTCGCCATCAATGGCGAGACACTCATCGACGACCTCGACCCATGGGCCGAGGCTGGCTACTGTGGCGCCCTCAGGCGCGTCATCTATGCCAAGGCCAAGGACGGTCGCCTGCGCATCTCGTTCCCCGAGGTCAAAGCCGGACAAGCCGTCATCTGCGGCATCGCGGTTGCTGCTGTTAAGTCTGTTGCTGTGGCACAGCAACAAACAGGACAGCTTGCCTCCTGGCGCGCCCTCGACACCGACACCATTGCCAAGCTGCCTAAGGAAGAGTTGCCGCAGGACCTCGAAGCCCGTCCCGCTACCGTCTACCAACCTGTGGCCAAGCGCAACAACACGTTTGTCATCAAGCCTGGCCTGGGTCAGGAGTACGCCCTGCGCTTCCGCTATAAAAACACGACCGGCGCAGCCGTCAAGGCCCGCATGACCATCACCGACTCCAAGAATACGGTGCTGGTTGACCGCATGGTGTCCTTCCCGCCGACACCGCCCAAGTTCAAGATGCTGTCGACGACCACCGGCACCCAGATCAATGCCGGCACCTATACGTTGCACATCGACACCAAGGATATAGAATTTAAAGAACTGGAAGTACAATGAGACAAGTCCTATTGGTTTTATTATCTATTATTTGCTTTGTACCGTTTAGCGAAGCTCAGGAGCATCACGACTGGGAAGACAACCACGTGCTTCAGATTAACCGAGAGCCGGCACGAGCCTATTTTATACCCTTTGGTGAGCAAAAGGACGACCGCATGCTGAGCCTCAACGGCCTGTGGCAGTTCCGTTGGACCAAGACACCCGATGAGCGTGTCAAGGACTTCTACCGCACGGACTATGACGCCAGTGGATGGGCTCAGTTGGCGGTGCCTGCCAACTGGGAGGTCAACGGCTATGGCACACCCATCTACATCTCTGCCGGTTACCCCTTCAAGATAGACCCACCGTATGTGATGCGCGAGCCTAAAAAGGAGTGGACGACCTACGAGGAACGCAACCCCACAGGACAATACCGGCGAAGTTTCGTGGTGCCTAACGGTTGGCAGGAAGGACAGACCTTCTTGCGTTTTGAGGGGGTGATGTCTGCCTTCTACGTTTGGATAAACGGGAAAAAAGTTGGTTACAGCCAAGGATCGATGGAGCCCTCGGAGTTTAATGTTACACCTTATTTGATAACAGGTGAGAACCAGATAGCCGTTGAAGTTTATAAGTACAGCGACGGCTCGTATCTGGAAGACCAGGACTTCTGGCGCTTTGGCGGTATTCACCGTGACGTGCTGCTCTATCATACCCCTGATGTCCGTCTTCGCGACGTGGCTGTGCGTGCCTCGATGGACGGCATGCTGCAAGTGAATCCCCAGTTCTCGGTCTATCAGGGTGAGACCGGCGATGGTTATCGTCTTGTAGCCACCCTCCTGGATGGTCGTTCCACAGTAGGTTGCGACTCTGTCGCAACAGACGAGGTCCTCGACCTCCAGCATAAAGCTGCCCGCATGAACGAATGGTACCCGCAGCGTGGTCACCGTAAGTTCAACCGCATGGAGATGAAGGTCGACAACCCTCGCCTCTGGAGTTGCGAACAGCCCAACCTCTACACCCTGCTCCTGGAGCTGAAGGACGCCAATGGGCAGACCGTTGAGCGCGTGACACAACAGGTGGGCTTCCGCGACATCAACATCAGAAACGGACAGCTGCTCATCAACGGCCAGCCCATCAAGATTCGCGGCGTCAACCGTCATGAGCACGACCCGTTACGTGGACGTGTGATGACTGAGGAGCTGATGCTGAAAGACCTGCGGCTGATGAAGGAGGCTAACATCAATACCGTACGGCTCGCCCACTACCCCAATTGCCCCCGCTGGTACGAGTTGTGTGACAGCATCGGCATGTACCTCATGGACGAGGCCGACTGCGAGACACACGGACTGCGCGGCACACTGGCCTCGACATCCGACTGGGCTGATGCCTTCCTTGACCGCGCCATCCGCATGGCAGAGCGCGACAAGAACCACCCCAGCGTCATCTTCTGGAGCCTCGGCAACGAGAGCGGCTACGGTGCCAACCACGCAGCCATGTCTGCCTGGCTGCATGAGTTCGACCCCACCCGTCCCGTCCACTACGAAGGAGCACAAGGCTCGCCCGACCCCGGCACCGTCGACGTCATCAGCCGCTTCTATCCGCGTGTGAAACAGGAATACCTGAACCCCGGCATCCCCGAGGGCAGCGACCAGGAACGGGCCGAGAATGCCCGCTGGGAACGGCTGTTGGAAATTGCTGAACGGGAAGGCGACCACTGTTCATGGGTGGGCAGCGACGGCGGGCCACGCCCTGTGCTGACCAGCGAGTATGCCCACTCGATGGGTAACGCCCTCGGCAACTTCAAAGAATACTGGGATGAAATCAACTCACACCCCCGCATGCTCGGCGGATTCATCTGGGACTGGGTCGACCAGGGCATCATCCGCGATGGTAAGGTGCTCTATGGAGGCGATTTTGGCGACAAGCCCAACCTGCACGCCTTCTGCATGAACGGTATTGTCCTCAGCGACCGCACGCTGACGCCTAAATATTACGAAGTACAGGCCGTCTACGGCAACGGCCCGAAGGCGTTTGCAGAGACCTCGGCAGCCAGGCCTAAACCCTCGAAGAGTCATCATCAACTTCAAATATCAAACTTCAAAATTCAAAGCCAGTGTTTCCGTGCTCCTACCGACAACGACAAGAGCTTCGGCAACTGGCTGGCCAAGGACTGGAAACGCTGCGGTCTCGATACGCTGTCCATTCCGGTAACGACTGAACAGAACGGCAACGAGTTCACCTTTACGTTCGACATTCCCGACGGGCTGCCACCCCTTCCCCGCCTCGGCATCCTCATCGAACTGCCCAGAGAGTACGAGCAACTGACGTGGTATGGTCGCGGCCCGTGGGACAACTACCCCGACCGTAAGGTGTCGTGCCCCATTGGTCTGTGGAAGTCGACGATCAGCCAACAGTATGTCCACTATCCCCGTCCGCAGGACTCCGGCAACCACGAGGACTGTACAATGGTGGAGCTGAAGACAAAGCGAGGCAAGAAGTTGCGCATAGAAGCCGTCGACCAGCCCTTCTCCTTCTCTGCCCTGCCCTACTCCGCCCGGTACTTGGCCAGCAAGACCCATGACTACGAACTGGAAGATCAGGGCAAGACCTACCTCAGCATCGACTGTGCTGTCATGGGACTTGGCAACAGCTCGTGCGGTCCTGGTGTGCTGAAGAAGTACACCATCGACAAGACGAAGAAGCACCAGTTAAGAATCAAGATAAAGGAATAAAAGACAAATCATCATAACAATTATCACTATGGAAGTTATCAATTTTGCAGAACAAAACAGTATCATCAACCAGTATATGGCTGAGTTACGTGACAAGAACTATCAGAAAAACCGTCTTTTGTTCCGTCATAACATCAAGCGCATTGGTGAGATGATGGCTTACGAGTTGTCGAAGACCTTGGACTACAAACCCAAGACCGTGACCACACCTTTAGGTACGCTGGATATCCCCCTGCCCAAGGACGATATGGTGGTGGCTACCGTGCTGCGTGCCGGACTGCCTTTCCATGAGGGTTTCCTCAACGTGTTCGACAAGGCCGACAACGGCTTCGTATCGGCCTTCCGTATGTATATCAATCGTGAGCATACTGAGGTGGGAATACATACCGAATACATTGCTACACAGAGCGTTAAGAATAAGACCCTGCTCATTGTCGACCCCATGCTGGCTACTGGCGGCAGTCTGGCAGCAGCCATCGAGTCGCTACTACAGACTGGCAAGCCCAAGAAGATTCACCTCTGCTGCGTGATTGCTGCTCCCGAGGGTATTGAGGTGGTGAAACAGGCACTTCCCGAGAATGCCACCATCTGGTGTGCAGCTATCGACCGCGGCATGAACGAGCAGAAATATATCGTCCCTGGTTTTGGCGACTGCGGCGACCTCTGCTATGGCGAAAAGCTGCAGAGTTTCAGAAAGGTTGGCGAGAAGCACAGCAAATAGACTACTGCGGGTCGACATCGTAGTAGATTTGTAACGTCGAATAACGCTTGTCTGCGAGTATCTGGCGCTGAGCCAGCAACAGGTATTCGCGGACACGCTTCATATCAATACCTAACTCCAGCTTCAGCAACAGCTTGCGGATGTTCTGGTGTTTAACCTTGGCTACTGACGGTTTGTCGGGACCCAGTACGCGGTTGCCAAACCACTGGCGCAGCAGGGTGCCCATGGCGGCGGCAGCTTGTTCGACGACGGCATCCTGGCGATGCTTCAGGTAGACGGCAGTCAGGCGCGTATAGGGCGGGTAGCGGAACTGCTGGCGCTCGGCGATGATGGAGCGGTAGAAGGCGGTATAGTCGTGATGTACCACCTGGCTGATGACGGGCACGTCCTTCTGCTTGGTCTGTAGGATGACCAGTCCGCGCTTGTTTTTGCGACCTGCCCGACCGCTGACCTGCGACATCATCATAAAGGCATGCTCGTAGGCGCGGAAGTCGGGCATGTTGAGCATGGAGTCGGCATTGACGATGCCTACCACCGAGACGTGGTCGAAGTCGAGGCCTTTTGAGACCATCTGCGTGCCAATCAGGATATTGGTACGCCCTGCCCCAAAGTCGGTGATGATGCGCTCGTAAGCATTGCGGGTGCGGGTGGTGTCCAAGTCCATGCGGGCGATGCGGGCCTCGGGGAACGTCTCGCGTACCTGCTGCTCTATCTTCTCCGTGCCATAGCCGTGGGTGCGCAGGTCGGTGGAACCACAGCAGGGACACTCCGTGGGCACATGGTAGGTGGCTCCGCAGTAGTGGCAAGTCAACTGGTTCAGTTGCCGATGCAGCGTCAGTTTGACGTCACAGTGGTCGCACGTGGGCACCCAGCCGCATTGGTGACACGCTATCTGGGGTGCAAAGCCGCGACGGTTCTGGAAGAGGATAGCCTGTTCGCCACGCTCCAGAGCCTCGCGCACACGAGTCAATAATAAAGGAGAGAAAGGCCCAGCCATCATCTTGCGGCGCGTCAGGTCGGCCGTGTCTACCACTTGTATCTCAGGCATCTCAATGCCCTGATAGCGCTCTTTCAGTTCCACCAACCCGTACTTCCCCGTCTTGGCATTGTGATAGCTCTCCAACGACGGCGTGGCACTGCCCAGGAGAACTTTCGCCTTGTTACCCAACTGAGACAGCATGATGGCTGTGTTGCGGGCATGGTAGCGCGGAGCGGGGTCTTGCTGCTTGTAGCTGCTCTCATGCTCTTCGTCGACGATGACCAGACCTAAGCGCTGGAAAGGCAGGAAGACGGCGGAGCGGGCGCCGAGGATGACGTCGTAGGGGTTGGCAGACAACTGCTTCTGCCATATTTCCACCCGTTCGGCATCAGAATATTTGGAGTGGTAGATGCCTAAGCGGTTGCCGAAGATGCGCTGTAGTCGCTGCATCATCTGTACCGTCAGGGCTATCTCGGGCAATAGGTAGAGCACCTGCTCCTTGTGTTCCAGGGCGCGCTGGATGAGGTGGATGTATATTTCTGTCTTTCCCGAACCCGTGACGCCGTGCAGCAGGGTGACCTGCTTCTTCATCATCGACATCAAGATGCCGTTATAGGCATCCTGCTGGGCTGCGCTCAGGGGTTTGATGAGGTCGGGACGATAGTCGCCACCAAGGTTCAGGCGACCGACCTCCACCTCGTAGGTCTCCAGCATCTGGCGTTTCTCCAACAGCTTCAGCGTCTCTGTCGAGGCTCCGCTGACGTTCATCAGTTCTTCGCGGGTCACCTCGACCGGCTCGATACCGTTTTCCACCTCGTCCCAATGTGACAATGCCAGATATTCAGTAAACACCTCCAGCTGTTTCCTGGCCCTTGAAAGCACGTTTAGCGCAATGTGCAAGGCGGTCATATTGCGGTATTGTTCTGTCAGCCGGATATAGGTCTCGGTGCGCGGCTTGTATCCGTCCTCGGCTTTCAGGCCTGCGGGCAGTGCAGCTTTCAGGACTTCGCCGATGGGCGACAGGTAGTAGTCGCCAATCCACCACCACAGCTGAAGCTGCAGTTCGGTGACGATAGGGTAAGCGTCAGCCACCTTGATGACGGCCTTGACATCGTAGCCTGTGGGAGGCTCGTCGTGAAGTCGGTTGACGATGCCGATATAAGTCTTTCCGCGACCAAAGGGTACCAACACGCGCATGCCGACCGTTACAGCCACACCGGCAGGTATGCTGTAGGTAAAAGTGCCATAGAGGGGCACGGGCAGAATGACATCGGCATACATCATGGTCAATGCTCAATGGTCAATGATCACCCGACCGTGCCTTCCAGCGAGACCGACAGCAGCTTCTGGGCCTCGACGGCAAACTCCATCGGCAGCTTCTGCAGCACTTCCTTGGCATAGCCGTTGACAATCAGCCCGACGGCCTGTTCCATGGGGATGCCACGCTGGGTGCAGTAGAATAGCTGGTCTTCGGAAATCTTGCTCGTCGTCGCCTCGTGCTCAAAGATGGCCGTGTCGTTATGGACATCCATATAGGGGAATGTGTGGGCACCACAGTCGGAACCCAACAACAGGGAGTCGCACGACGAATAGTTGCGGGCATTGTCGGCATTGCTGGTGGCGCGTACCAGGCCTCGGTAGCTGTTCTGGGAGTGTCCGGCGGAGATACCTTTCGAGATGATGGTCGACGTGGTGTCCTTGCCGATATGAATCATCTTCGTACCCGTATCGGCCTCCTGGTAGTTGTTGGTGACGGCCACCGAGTAGAATTCTGCCTGTGAACGGTCGCCGCGCAGCACGCAGGACGGATATTTCCAGGTGATGGCAGAACCCGTCTCCACCTGTGTCCACGACAGCTTGGAGTCCACGCCGCGCAGGTCGCCGCGCTTGGTGACCAGGTTGAGGACACCGCCCTTGCCGTTCTCGTCGCCGGGATACCAGTTCTGGACGGTAGAATACTTCACCTCGGCACGGTTCATGACGATAATCTCCACGATGGCAGCATGCAGCTGGTTCTCGTCACGCATGGGGGCGGTACAGCCTTCCAGATAAGAGACGTAGGCATCGTCGTCGGCAATGATAAGGGTACGCTCGAACTGTCCGGTATTGCGGGCATTGATGCGGAAGTAGGAACTAAGCTCCATGGGACAGCGGACACCCTTGGGAATATAGACGAACGAACCATCGGAGAAGACGGCGGAGTTGAGAGCAGCAAAGTAGTTGTCGCGGTAAGGCACAACGGTGCCTAAGTACTGCCGCACCAGATCGCCATGCTCCTTGATGGCATCGCCGATGGAACAGAAGATGACACCCTTCTCGGCCAGCTTTTCCTTAAAAGTGGTCTTGACGCTGACAGAGTCCATGATGGCATCGACAGCGGTGTTGCCACTCAAGGCCAGGCGCTCCTCCAAGGGGATGCCCAGCTTGTCGAAGGTCTTTTCCAGTTCCGGGTCTATCTTGCCGTCACCTTTGGGTTTCTGTGCCATTGGGTCAGCATAGTAGGAGATGCCTTGGTAGTCGATGGGCGGCACGTGGACATGACCCCAGCGGGGTTCGACCTGTTGTTCCCAGTAGCGGAAGGCCTGCAGACGGAAGTCAAGCATCCATTGCGGCTCGCCTTTCTTCTGGGAAATAAGTCGCACGACATCCTCGTTCAGTCCCTTCTCGATGATTTCTGTATGGACATCCGTCGTGAAGCCGAATTCATACTTCTGTTCGGCTACTTGACGGACAAACTGATTCTTTTCACTCATTACTTTTCAGTTTTTGGGCGCAAATTTACTAAAAAAGAACGAAAACGTTTGCGTAATTCACCTTTTTTTATTACTTTTGTCCCCTAAAACGTTTTGTGCAATACCTATTATCAAGTATTTTAAGTTCAAATTATTAATAATTTAATTCAATTATGTGGTTATTTAATTCATCAATCGGTCGAAAGGTTGTAATGTCCGTAACCGGTTTAGCGTTGATTCTGTTCTTGACATTCCACTGTTGCATGAACATCGTAGCGCTCTTCTCCGGTGAGGCTTACAACATGATTTGCGAATTGCTGGGTGCCAACTGGTATGCCGTGGTGGCTACACTCGGTCTGGCTGCTCTGGCTGTGATTCACATCGTCTATGCATTCATCCTGACTGCACAGAACCGTACTGCCCGTGGCGACAACCGCTACGACGTGGCTACGACGGTGAATGCTGGCAAGGTGGAGTGGGCGTCTAAGAACATGCTCGTCTTGGGTATCATCATCTGCCTGGGTCTTCTGCTCCACTTGTTCAACTTCTGGTACAACATGATGTTTGCCGAACTCGTGGGCATGGAGACTACGCTGAGTCCTTCCGATGGCTTCGGATGGATCAAGGAGACGTTCTCGAATCCTGTGTTCAGCGTGCTCTACATCATCTGGATCGTGGCCATCTGGCTTCACCTGACTCACGGCTTCTGGAGTGCCATGCAGACCCTCGGATGGAGTGGTAAGACATGGCTCTGCCGTTGGAAGATGATTGGCGGCATCTATGTCACCCTGCTGATGTTAGGCTTCCTCGTAGTGGTACTGGCTTTCTGGTTCGGCTGCGCTCCCTCACTCTGTGACGGCTCTTGCTGCGGAAGCGGTGCCTGCTAATTAATTGTCAAATTGTGAAATCGTAAAATAGTCAAATACAACTATGGCAAAAGTAATTGATTCTAAGATTCCCGCAGGTCCAGTACCTGAGAAATGGAAGGAATATAAGGCTCACCAGCGCCTGGTTAACCCCAAGAACAAGCTGAAGCTCGACGTGATAGTGGTTGGTACTGGCTTGGCTGGTGCTTCTGCAGCTGCTTCACTTGGTGAGATGGGCTTCAATGTCATCAACCTGTGTATTCAGGATTCTCCCCGTCGCGCTCACTCTATCGCCGCTCAGGGTGGTATCAACGCCGCCAAGTGCTATCAGAACGATGGTGACTCTATCTACCGTCTGTTCTACGATACCGTAAAGGGTGGTGACTATCGTGCTCGCGAGGCCAACGTCTATCGTTTGGCTGAGGTCAGCAACAACATTATCGACCAGTGTGTGGCCCAGGGTGTTCCCTTTGCTCGTGAGTATGGTGGCATGCTGGCCAACCGTTCGTTCGGTGGTGCTCAGGTAAGCCGTACTTTCTATGCTAAGGGTCAGACCGGTCAGCAGCTGTTGCTGGGTGCCTATAGCTCTCTGAGCTGTCAGGTAAATGCTGGCAAGGTGAAGCTCTACACCCGCTACGAGATGGAAGACGTGGTCATCGTTGATGGTCGTGCTCGTGGTATCATCGCCAAGAACCTGGTAACGGGCAAGCTGGAGCGTTTCTCTGCCAACGCCGTGGTCATCGCTACTGGCGGTTATGGTAACACCTATTTCTTGAGCACAAACGCTATGGGATGTAACTGCACCGCTGCCGTTCAGTGCTATCGTAAGGGTGCCTACTTTGCCAACCCCTCTTACGTGCAGATTCACCCCACCTGTATCCCCGTTCATGGCGACAAGCAGTCTAAGCTGACGCTGATGTCTGAGTCACTGCGTAACGATGGTCGTATCTGGGTTCCGAAGAAGCTTGAGGATGCCAAGGCTCTGCAGGCTGGTACCAAGCAGGGCTGGGAGATTCCTGAGGAGGATCGCGACTACTATCTGGAGCGCCGCTATCCCGCCTTCGGTAACCTCGTGCCCCGTGACGTTGCCTCTCGTGCCGCCAAGGAGCGTTGCGACAAGGGCTTCGGTGTCAACAACACCGGCCTGGCTGTGTTCCTCGACTTCTCGGAGTCTATCAACCGTCTGGGTCTCGATGTGATCATGCAGCGCTATGGCAACCTCTTCGAGATGTACGAGGAGATTACCGACGTATTCCCTGGCGATGTAGCCAACGAGATTAACGGTGTGAAGTACTACAAGCCGATGATGATTTATCCTGCCATCCACTACACCATGGGTGGTATCTGGGTTGACTACGAGTTGCAGACAAGCATCCCCGGCTTGTTCGCTATCGGTGAGTGTAACTTCTCTGATCACGGTGCTAACCGTCTGGGTGCTTCTGCCCTGATGCAGGGCCTGGCCGACGGTTACTTCGTGCTGCCTTACACCATCCAGAACTATCTGGCCGACCAGGCTGTGTGGCCGAAAGTCAGCACAGACCGTCCTGAGTTTGCTGAGGCTGAGAAGAAGGTGGATGCAGAACTCGATCGCCTGCTGAACATCAAGGGTAAACGCTCTGTTGACTCTATCCACAAGGAGCTGGGTCACATCATGTGGGAATATGTAGGTATGGGCCGCACCGCCGAGGGCTTGAAGACAGGTCTGAAGAAGATGCATGAACTCGAGCAGGAGTTCGACACCAACCTCTTCGTACCTGGAACGAAGGAAGGTCTGAACATCGAGCTCGACAAGGCTATCCACCTGCGCGACTTCTTCACCATGGGTCAGCTCGTCGCCTTCGACGCCCTCTCTCGCAACGAGTCCTGCGGCGGTCACTTCCGCGAGGAGTATCAGACCGAGGAAGGCGAGGCCAAGCGCGACGATGAGAACTACTTCTACGTTGGCTGCTGGGAGTACAAAGGCAAGGGCAACGAGCCTGAGCTCATCAAGGAGCCTCTCGAGTATGAAGCAATTAAAGTACAAACCCGTAATTATAAGAATTAAAGACTATGGCTAAGAATATAAGTTTCACTATTAAATTTTGGCGTCAGAATGGTCCGAAAGATGCGGGTCACTTCGATACCCACGAAATGCACGATATTCCCGACGACACCTCCTTCCTGGAGATGCTCGACATTCTGAACGAAGAACTGATTAATGAAGGCAAGGAGCCCTTCGTGTTCGACCACGACTGCCGCGAGGGTATCTGCGGTATGTGCTCACTCTACATCAACGGTACACCTCATGGTCTCACCGAGCGTGGTGCCACCACCTGTCAGTTGTATATGCGCCGCTTCAACGATGGTGACGTCATCACCGTCGAGCCTTGGCGCTCAGCTGCCTTCCCCGTTATCAAGGACTGTATGGTCGACCGCGGTGCCTTCGATAAGATTATCCAGGCCGGCGGCTACACCACCATCCGCACCGGTCAGGCTCAGGATGCTAACGCTATCCTGATTCCTAAGGAGGATGCCGACGAGGCTATGGACTGCGCCAGCTGCATCGGCTGTGGCGCTTGCGTCGCTGCTTGTAAGAATGGTTCTGCCATGCTGTTTGTATCATCTAAGGTCAGCCAGCTGGCTCTCCTCCCACAGGGACGTGTAGAGGCTGCCCGTCGTGTGAAGAACATGATTGCCAAGATGGACGAGCTCGGCTTCGGTAACTGCACCAACACTCGCGCCTGCGAGGCTGTCTGCCCGAAGAACGAGACCATCGCCAACATCGCCCGCCTCAACCGCGAGATGATCAAGGCCAAGCTGGCCGATTAATATTAATAAGGTGGAACCTCACAAAGTGTTGGACACTTTGTGAGGTTTGCCTTTTCTATAATCTTTATCGCTTAATAGTAGCAGAATATACATTTATAATTAGAAGTTATGAAAAAGCTTTTTTGCGTATGCTTCGTATCGTTTCTGGCTTTAGGTTTTCTCGCGTGTTCCAGGGATGAAGAGAATACCATCGTTAATGAATACGATGAATTACCTGCTTGGCTGATACCTCAAGCAAAAGAGTTGGAAGAGTCTTTTAAGAACTTTGACGGAGACCCGTCATTACTTTATAACATCAGTCGTGCTACTGGTGTTCATGGCGAGACGGTATACCATATCTATCGCATCTATGATTCTTGTTTAATGTGTAATCTCTACGACAAGAATGGCAACCTGGTTTCCTATGCCGATGTTTTCGGAGACAGGGAAACAATAGGCGATGAAGGCTGGATTGTCATCTTCCCCAAGAAAAGATAATCCCTTGCAAAGTATGAGATTCTGTCACAAAAATAATGTGGAGGCCGCCGTGGTCTCCACATTATTATTTTCGGATGAATTAATAGCCGGTTTATTCCTCCTTGACCTGGCCCACGATGTCGTCGATGGTGGCTACGGTGTGACCGTCGCGGTGGCGGAAGAGGTTGAGGATGTCGCGAACGGTCTTTTCCTCTTCTACCTGCTCGTCAATGAACTGGTCGACGAAGTTGATGCTGGCGCGGTCGTGCTCTGCGTCGGCTACATCAGCCAACTCGTTGATTTTCTCTGTTACCCACTCCTCATGTTTCAGCGTCTGCTCGAAGATCTCCTTGGGGTCATTGAAGTCCTTGCCTGGGGCATCAATGGCAGTTACCAGAGCTTCACCACCGCGGTTCAGCACGAAGTCGGCCATCTTCAGGGCGTGTTCCTTCTCCTCGTTCGAGTGGTCGAACATCCAGGCAGCAAAGCCCTTCCAGCCCTCCTTGCGGAACCAGAAAGCCATCTGCAGATAGAGGTTTGACGAATACAACTCAGCTGTAATTTGTGCGTTGAACGCATCTTGCATTTTCTTTGAAATCTTCATAATTGCTATAGTTTTAAATGTTATTGCTATGCAAAGGTACAACTTTTTTCCTTACTTTGTTCGTTTATTCGAAAAAATTCCCTAAATTTGCACACAGAATCGACAGTTACCACGATGTTGAACCCTAAAAACTATTCAGCCTATGACATAGAAACAAACGAATGAACGCTACAGACCTTCTGGATGAGGCTCAGCCTCACGAGGTCACAGAGAAATATTATAGTCAAATTAGCATTAAAGCAAATGAAAACGACAAGCGAATACATCGACCTCATAAAGGCTCACTCCGACGAGATACGCTCGCAGTTCGGAGTCAAGACTTTACGGCTCTTCGGCTCAGTCTCTCGTGGAGAACAACACGAGGGCAGTGATGTGGATGTTTGTGTGGAAATGGAGCCTCGAATCCTGCTGATTGTTCGCTTACAGCGGTTTCTGGAAGAAACGCTTCAGTGTCCTGTGGATGTCATAAGGATGCACAAGCATATGAATCCCTATTTACTTCAAAACATTGAGCACGATGGAATATACGTCATTGGAGAAGCGTAACCGTATCAAATACACGCTTGAACAAATCAATACGGCTATCAACCAGTTGAAGGAATGGAATGAGGACGTAAAGAATGCGGATGATTTCTACCTTTCGTCCTCTGGGATGCAAAAACTGGCTGCTGACAGTATGCTTATTGAGGCTATAGGCGAAGGCATCCGGCAGATTGATGAGCATTCTGACGGGAAACTGCTGCCGAACGTCCAGATATTCCCTGGAAAGATGTTATCGGTATGAGAAATCGAATAGCTCACGGCTATTTTGAGGTTGACGCAGAACTGGTGCTTGCCACCATAAAGAACGACCTCGACCCTCTACAGGATGCTATCAAATATTTCTTAGAGACGATATAGTCTCTTTCTCTCATCTCCATCTCTCTGACGGTGGCAGGATACATTATTATATTATTAACTTACAGATTAGCGTTTCTGTTCGTACTTATACATAGATATTGAGCTTTCAGCTCTTGTTCTCGCCTTCTTGAATACCGCCAATATTCGCCGCGAGAAAACAAGCAGTTCTGAAGTTCACGTCCAATGGGCGTGAACTGTTTGTGCTTGTTTCGCGGCAGGTCACTTGGCGGTAACCTAAGAAGGCAATAAGCATCGAATGGTTCCGCCTATTTATTTTTGTAATTATGAAAAAATTTCAATTTAGTATGTTTGCCATGATGATAATGGCATTAGTGTGTGTCGGTTTTGCTTCATGCAGTAGTGATGATGATGGTAACGCTGGTGGAGATAGCCATGATAATAAACTTGTTGGTACTTGGCATCAATATGATGCAAGACAACAAGTCACAACCGTATATCGATTTGATAGTGATGGTAAGTGGTATTATAATGAGTGGTGGAAGAGTGAACGACCAGAACCTAAATATTGTGGTCAATGGGTAACAAATAATGGTTTCATTACTATGTATGAGGAAGATGGAGGCGTGAAGAATTATTATCGGTATGAGATAAGCAACGATGGTAAAACGCTAAATTTTTATCGTAAAGATTCCAATGGCGAGTATACAAAAAAAGGAGGTGATTATACAAAGCAATAAATGCCTGTATTCTAAATAATATTTACGTATGAAGAAAGTTTTATTTATATGTATGAGCTTTGTTTGGATTGCAACACAGGCTCAAAACGTATTGAATCATCCAGAATTTAATTCTGGTAAAACTATCTGGTTTGTCCGAGCTGGGGCCGGTTTAAGTAGTGTAACTGGATCTGGTGTTGACAATCAGGAAAGTGCTTGGAGAAAAAGTAATTATAGTGGAGACTTCTCCAGACAGTTTGGTGGCAATATTATGATTGGCTTTAATAAGTCATTTGGAAAGAGTCCCGTCTATTGGGGTATGGAGTTAGGTGCTGGAATGCGTGGGTATAAGACGAAGGCCGAGAAGAGCAGTAGTGGATCTGTGGCTTCAGCAGGGAATTACCACTCATATTCCAGAACTACTGATAACAGTGAGTTGAATGCCTTTAATGCTCAATTTTCGCCTATTAATATTGGCTATAAATATCTGTTTAACGACATGTTAGCTGTAGATGTTCATGTGGGTGGTTTTGCCAGTTATGATTTTGCAGGTAAACTTAAAACAAGTCATGCCTACAATATGACAAGCACTTCTACACATGGCAGCAGTTCTCAGTCGAAAGACGATGGCGGTTCAACCAAAATCAGCGATATCGATGGTTACAGGCATCATGACTTCGGAGTGGTTGCAGGTGCAGGAGTTTGGGTTGGCCATCTCAATTTGGATTTCACATGGCAACGTGGATTCGTGTCGATCTATAAAGGTGACAATGAGTTTTTCAACAATAGCTTCCAATTGCGTTTAGGCTATGCTTTTTAGGCAGAATCGGGACTCCTAGGAACTTGGGACAGAAACTCGACAGTTTGTGGTGATCAGGGGTCAGTTCCTCTGATCACTTTTTGGGGTTGTCATAAATTAGACGCAGAGGGGGCATTTCTGCGCCTTTTTAATCCCAAATCTTTATAAAATTGCAAAATTATTTGCGGAATTGCAAAGAAAATTATATCTTTGCACCCAAATAGCATAAAAAATGGTCATTGCAAACAAGGAAATACTGGATGCATTTGTGCAGAAACATGCACAGTCCGCAGGCCCACTGAATAGTTGGGTGGAAAAAGTGAAAGGTGCAACATGGCGCAATCATTCAGAACTGAAAAAGATGTTTCCATCAACAGACTATGTAAAGAATGGACGATACGTTTTTAACATAGGCGGAAATAATTATCGCGTAGTTGCTGTGGTTATCTTTATTGGTGGCGTGATGAACATTCGATTTATAGGGACACATCCAGAGTATGACAAAATTGATAGTTCAACAATATAACGAAAGGAGTCATTATGAATAAGAAATTGGTGACAAGACAGGAGTATGACGAGACAAAGGCTGTAGTTGAAGCCTTAATAGCTGAGGCAACGGAAAAAGGAATGCTTGAACCTGAGATGGACAATAAGTACACACGTCAAATCTCAGAGTTGAGCAAACGGATGGCGCAGTATGAGGATGAATATATGGATATTCTGCCCCTTCGCGAAAAAACCCCATTAATCAGGTCGATTGAGGACTACTTCTATGCCCGTAATATGAAACAGAAAGAAGGTGCCAAACTTCTTGGCATCAACGAGTCTGTATTCAGCCAGATACTAAGTGGAAAGAGACGTATCACTATGCCTATAGCAAAGCGTCTGCATTCAAAACTAGGTATCAATGCAGACATGATACTCGAATTTGCTTGATTGCTAAAAAAGGAGGTGATCAGGGGTCAACTCCCTGGTCACTTTTTCTTTGTCATAAGCAGATGACACGTACAAGAGGACATAAAAAACAACTTATTATTTTGTATTGTTCTCGCTAATTCGTACCTTTGCAACCAAACAGAAACAAATCAAGAAAAAAGACGATGAGAAAGTTGTTTATGATGGTTGCCTGTGTGCTTTGTGGCCAGACGGCAAGTGCCCAGATTCAGACGAATGCAGGCATCCAGTACCTGCAGTGTATGCAAAAGGACGTGTCGACAGATTTCTACGACCTGTCGAACACCTATTTTCTGGCTGATTCGCTGGTGAGTTTTGATGCTCAGAAGGGTGAGGGGCTGGTTCAGTGGAAGCGTTACCGCATGTCGCCTCGTCAGGCTTTTAACCTGAACGGTTTCTGGCCTGTGCGCATGCAGATGCTGGACTTCCCTGATGCTGCCTATGAGAACGACCCGGCGTTAAGACTGAGTATTGAGTTCATCACGCCCCGTACTGCCCGTATCCGTATGCTGACAACGCCTGTCCAACCTGCAGACAGCGATGCTGACGACGTGATGTTCTGCGACCAGTTCAAGGCCCGCCAGAAGGGCGCTGTCTGGAAGAGCACGCAGACGGCTCAAGCCATTGCCTACAGTTCTGACTACGGCACCATCGAAATCCAGAAGTACCCTTGGCGCCTGGTCATCAGGGATGCTAAGGGCAAGATTCTCACCCAGACGCGCCATATCATCGACAATGATTCCAGCCAGGTCAAGCTGTTGCCGTTCTCGTTCATCAAACGGGGCAGCGACAACTCTCGGAGCGTGAACCCTGTGCTGACGCTGGCGCCGGGTGAGCGCATCTATGGCTGCGGCGAGTCGTTCACCTCCTTAAATAAGGTCGGCCAGCGGGTGCATCTCTCCGTCACCGACCCTCAGGGACCTGAGACGGACGGCCAGTACAAGCCCGTTCCCTTCTTCTTCTCCAATCGCGGATATGGAATATTTATGCATACCTCGGCACCCGTTACGTGCGACTTCGGTGCCTCCTATATTGGTGCCGACCGCCTGTTTATGGCCGACGAGCAAGTCGATTTCTTCGTGTTCTTCGGCGAGCCGAAGGATATCCTGAATGAATATACGGATATTACGGGCAAGTCGCCCATGCTGCCTCTTTGGAGCTTTGGCACATGGATGAGCCGTATCACCTATTTCTCGCAGGAAGAGGGCCTGGAGATAGCCCGTCAGCTGCGCGCCCACAGGATACCGTCAGACGTCATCCACTTCGACACGGGTTGGTTTGGCGTCGACTGGCAGTGCGACTACGAGTTTGCCAAAGAGCGTTTCAAGGACCCCGTGGGCATGCTCCGCCAGCTGTCGAAGGACGGCTTCCACACCTGTCTGTGGCAGCTGCCTTACTTTACGCCCAAGAACCGTTTCTTCCCGGAAATCATCGACCGGCGCCTGCATGTGGTGAACGCCACGGGCGGCATGCCCGTCGAGGATGCCATTCTCGACTTCTCGAATCCGGAAACTGTCCGCTGGTATCAGTCGAAGATTGAGGGACTGATGAAGCAGGGAGTCTCCACCATCAAGTGCGACTTCGGCGAGGCCGCACCCTACAATGGCTTCTATCATAGTGGCAGAGGCGGACTCTATGAGCACAACCTCTATCCCCTGCGCTACAACAAGGCTCTTTGGGAACAGGTAGAGCGCTCGCATCCGGGCGAAGGCATCATCTGGGCGCGCTCTGCCTGGGCTGGTTCGCAGCGTTATGCCCTGCATTGGGGAGGCGATGCAGCTACCACGAATACGGGACTGCTGGGCGACTTGCGCGGCGGCTTGAGCTTCGGCCTCAGCGGCTTCTCCTTCTGGAGCCACGACATGGGCGGTTTTGTGACGGCGTCGCCAGAGGACATCTATCGACGCTGGCTGCCCTTCGGCTTCCTCTCTTCCCACACAAGGGCCCACGGCGCGCCTCCTACGGAGCCCTGGCTCATCTCCAAGTCGTTTACGGATGCCTTCCGCGATTGTGCCGAGATGAAATATAAGCTGATGCCTTATGTCTATGCCCAGGCGAAGGACTGCTCGGAGCGCGGTCTGCCGATGGTGCGTGCCCTGCTAGTGGAGTTCCCCAAGGACCCTGGTGCCTGGCTCGTCGAGGATGAGTATATGTTTGGCTCGCAGCTGCTGGTAGCCCCCCTGATGGAGTCCGGCAACGAGCGCACAGTATATCTGCCCAAGGGCAAGTGGATTGACTATCAGAGCGGCGCGGTCTATGAGGGAGGCTACCAGACGATTGCGGCCGGCCGGATTCCCGCCATTATCCTTGTCCGCGACGGTTCGCTGATTCCTCACGCTCCCCTCGCACAGCGTACCGACCAGATTGACTGGAACCAGATAGAGCTGAAGGCCTACAGGGCCGATGCGCAGCAGTGCAGCGGCCTGCTGTTCAAGCCTGGCGACACGACTGTGGAAAGCATCAGCCGCAGCTATTGAAAACATCCAGAAGTAATATCAGTTATGAATCAGAAAAGAATCTTGAAGTTCCTGCGGCAGGTGATGGCCAACAACAACCGCGAGTGGTTTCAGGAACACAAGCCGGAGTACGAGGCCGTCAGGGCTGACTTCGAACAGGGTGTCGGGCAGGCCATCGGCCGTATCATGACGTTCGACCCCGAGATAGCCCACATCGGAGTGAAGGACTGCACCTACCGCTTCTATCGCGACACACGGTTCTCGCCAGACAAGTCGCCTTACAAGAATCATCTCGGCGCCTACATCAACGCCAAGGGTAAGAAGGCGTTGCGCGGCGGCTACTACCTGCATCTGGAGCCTGACCATTGTCTGTTGGCCGTGGGCAACTACTGGCTACCGACAAACATCCTGACCTCATGTCGCAATGAGATGATGGGCAATACGGCAGAGTGGCTCCGATGTGTCGAGAGCAAGGAGTTCCAGCGCTATTTCGGCAGCGATGCCGCCGACAGCATCCAACACCCTACCGAGGTTGACAGCTGGGATCAGCCACAAGGCTTCGGCTTGACGAAGTTAAAAACGTGCCCCTCCGGCTTCCCCAAGGACTGGCCGCACGTCAGCTACTTGCGGCTGAAAGACTACTGCGCCTGGCACGCCGTCCCCGACACGTTCTTCGAGGGCGACGGCTGGCTCGACGAGATGGAGCGCATCTTCCGCGCCGCCAAACCAATGATGGACTTCATGAACAGCGTCATCGACGACTACGAGTAAATGCAGAAAAGGAGTAGGGAGATATACAAGGTGACGCTGGTGGGCAGTGTGGTAAATGTAGCATTACTGCTCTTCAAGTTTGTGGCTGGCATCATGGGGCATAGCGCTGCCATGATAGCTGATGCCATCCACTCACTCAGCGATTTCGTGACGGACTTTGTCGTGCTGGTGTTTATCCGTATCAGCGACAAGCCGCGAGACAAGACCCATGACTATGGTCACGGCAAGTATGAGACGCTGGCGATGACGTTCATCGGTATGGCGCTGATAGTAGTTGCCGCGGGCATCTTGTTTAGTGGTGCAACCAGGGTAGAGCAGTGGCTGGAGGGTGCAAACCTGGAAGCGCCGGGCATGCTGGCGCTGTGGGCGGCATTGCTGTCGATTCTGCTGAAGGAGGCCGTCTATCGCTACTCGATGGTAAAAGCCCGTGAGTTGAACTCGCAGGCTGTCGAGGCCAATGCATGGCACCATCGCAGCGATGCCCTCTCGTCGTTGGGAACAGCAGCAGGCATTGGGGGCGCCATCTTCCTGGGACAGCGCTGGACGGTGCTCGACCCTCTGGCCTCCTGTGTCGTAGGGGTCTTGATAGGAAGGGTTGCCATCAACCTGTTGCGCAATGCCTTAGGCGACCTGTTGGAGCACTCCCTGCCTGATGCTGTCGAGAACGAGATATTGCAGCTGGTGGCTTCACTGCCTGATGTGGTAGAGCCGCACGATTTACGTATAGTACTCCCCAATCCCAAACCAGTGACCCTATGTTGCTAAGGCAATAGCAGC
>ERZ842401.121-NODE-121-length-99695-cov-13.586341_pt1 | contig 99695 bp, 79 predicted proteins | sample MGYA00521270_ERZ842401 | MGnify/ENA primary metagenome ERZ842401 (study PRJEB31892, sample SAMEA3878208) | bioreactor metagenome | biome: Moose rumen | place: Sweden | collected 2011-10 | study: EMG produced TPA metagenomics assembly of the PRJEB12797 data set... | reverse complement strand
ACCGTAGGCGGTGGTAGCGCCCTGACACGCCAAATGTGGGTAGAAGAAGAGGAAGCGCAATAAACGTCGTTTTCGACAGACTTTTGCTCGCCAAGGCAAAGCCGAAGCAAGCTTCTTCGCATCCTACGAAAACAACTTTAGCAACAGCAGCTGCAACCGTTTTGGTTGCGGCTGTTGCTTTTGTTCGCACAAAAAGCCCTGAAGGGCGGCAAGCCGTCAGCCCAGGGCAAGCACGCGGCTCAATGCCGGAGTGCTCCGGCAAAAGAGATTAGGAATGTTCAATTATAAGCTGTCCTGTTGGGCAGCAACATGAGATTTGACAAAAGAAAGGGTATAAAAGAGAAAAAGCAAGAAGAAAGTCAAGTGAGCCTTTCCTATCTCTGTCTTTCAAGAGACAATCATCAATTTTTTCCAATTACAAGTTGGATTAATACGATTCTCTTGAAAAAACGTTGCATAATATGCGTTATTTAGCAGGTTTGTTTGGCTGTTCGACATTATTTTAGTCTCTTTGCCGCAGAATTTGCGACGTTATAAACGGTGTTTTGTCGCACAAAGTACGAATGCATAATGTATATACACGAAAGAGATAATTGGACGGACTTCTGTTGGGATACGTCCCAAGTGTCACTCCTTCAGGAGAAAATATTCCGTAAGCAGGGGTTGCTTTATGGCAGGTTAAGTGCTTTGGGATTTGACAGCAAACTCCGTGCGATGGCAGAAAACCTTACATACGATGTAGTATATTCTTCGGAAATAGAGGGCATACGACTGAACGTTGACCAGGTTCGTTCTTCCATTGCCCGGAGACTTGGGATAGAGAACGTGAAATACACCGCGCCATCACATTACGTCGATTCTGTTGTTGGCGTAATGCTTGAAGCGGTACAGCACTATGACATGCCGCTCCGTAAAGAGAAACTATGTGCGTGGCAAGCTGCATTTTTCCCTTCAGGGTATAGTGAAGGCAGCCAGATAGAAACAGGTAAGTACCGCACAAACGAGGAGCATATTGTCAGCGGAATGTTTGGCCGCGAGAAAATCCACTATATTGCTCCTTCTCCAGACCGTGTTGAAGAGGAGATGGAAAAGTTCCTCACATGGTTTGATAGTGAGGAACCTGTGAGTAGTGTCATCCGTTCTGCCATTGCCCATTTCTGGTTTGTGAGCATTCATCCCTTCGAGGATGGCAATGGCCGGTTGGCCCGCATCCTTTCCGACATGCTGCTGGCTCGTGGAGAAAAGAGTGATTTCCGTTTCTATAATGTCTCATCACAGATTAACAAGGACAAGAATCACTACTATGACATTCTGGAGCGAATGCAGCATGGCGATGGCGATATCACGGAGTGGTTGGTATGGTATATGCAGAAATTGGTTGATGCACTTGACGAGGCAGACACCATCGTCACCACAATCCTGAATAAGAGCTTTTTCTGGCAGAAGGCATCGGCAGTACCAATGACCGAACGTCAGACGCAGATGCTCAATATCTTTCTTGACGGCTATGAATCAAAGATAACGTCAAAGACATGGGCTACATTGGCAAAGTGTTCGAAGGACACTGCCATACGTGACATACAGGATCTTGTTGACAAGAACATCCTGATAGAGGACATTCCTGGTGCCAAGCGTCCAAGTTATTCCATCGTCTATGATGCGGAAGATCTGACACAATTCTTAACCGATGTACACATTGTTGAAGAGAATGGCATTCAATACCTCAAAGCATTGTTCAAGGGAAAGAAACCTATCTGCGAAAGAGTCCTGAAACTTGATGCAGAGCGATACCGGAAAGGAGATTTGCCATTAGCCAATCTACTCAGTAAATACTGCTCGTATATCGCGGCAAGCCGTCAGCCCAGGGCAAGCACGCGGCTCAATGCCGGAGCGCAGGCGGCTCGCCTGCATTGCCCGTAAGGGCAAAGCTCCGCCTGCAAGGTTCTGTTTTCTGTACCCTTGCCGGGCATTGCACGCGCGCCGCGCGCGCTCCCGGTGCCTGCGCTCCCAGAAGTTGCTATACTTACTACACTGATAAGGTTTTCATTACTTGCGAAACTTGAAAAAAATACTTGATTTCCTTTCACGTGCACACGTCTTGCACTATCTTTGCGGCGCAAAAAAAGTACTACCCATAGGTAGTGTTCAATTATTACCCGAACAAAAACTAAAAAAATAAGACCAAAAATGGCAGCAATCCAAAAAATCAGGAGTTACGGGCCGTGGCTCATCGGCATCATCGGCTTGGCACTCTTTGCATTCGTCGCCGGCGACCTCTTCAAGTGGGTAGAGACCCACGCCAATGTGGGACGTATGCAAGTGGGCTCCGTCTATGGCGAAGACCTTTCCATCCAAGATTTCCAAGAAGAGGAGCAGACGTTCACCAACATCGTTAAGATGCAACGCCAACTGAGCGGACAGGAGGAGAACATCTCCGATGCCGAGCAGGAAGGCATACGCTCCTACCTGTGGCAGCAACACGTGCAAAACAGCATCATACGCCACGAAGCGGCTAAACTCGGGCTTTATGTCACCAACGAGGAGGTACAAAACGCGCTGCGCGAGGGGCAAGCAGGCTCGCTGCGTATGATTTCTATGTTCCTCACGGGCAACGCGCAGGCTCCCTTCAACTTGCAGCTGCTCCAAGACTTCCTTAAAAACAAAGACAAATACCTCCAGCAGGCCGCCCAGCAAGGCGGGAGCGAGCAGGTGGAGATGATACAAAACATTGACCAAGTTTGGACATACACCGAGAAGCAACTCCGCCAAGAGCTCCTCACGCAGAAATACTACTATTTCTTGATGCAGAGCTTCGCCAGCAACCCCACGCTGGCCAAGTTTGAGTTCGACAACAACGTCAACCTCACCGATGCCCTTGTTGCCGCACTGCCTTATAGCACCGTGGCCGACAACGAGGTGAAGATTAGCGATGCCGACCTGCAGAAAGCCTACGAGCAGTACAAAGAACGCTTCTTCGTACCCGTTGACACACGCGATGTGAAGCTGATTGACGTCACCGTCACCGCCAGTGCTGCCGACCGCAAGGCCATCACCGACGAGGTGACGGCAGCCTACAACGACCTTTCGGCAGGTGGCGATGTCGCTGCCATAGTAAACCGCAGCAAGAGCCGTGTGCAATATACCAACCTGCCGTTGCGCCGCGATGTGTTCCAGAGCGTGGCAGCCGACGTAGCCACCCGCCTCGACAGCGTAGCCCCCGGCGGCACCATCGCACCCTATGTTGACGCACAGACAAACACCATCACCACCTTCCGCCTCGTAGCCAAACAACAACTGCCCGACAGCATCCTCTATCGCGGTATTGTGGCACAAGCCGCCTCGGCCGACGAGAGTGCCAAGCGTGCCGACAGTATCTTCAACGCCCTACAAGGCGGTGCCGACTACAAGACAGTGGCCGAGAAGTACGGACAAAAGAGCGACAGCGTCTGGCTCACGTCACAACAGTTTGAGACACTGGGAATGAGCGACGACAACATCACGTTCTTCACCGCACTCTACGACATAGAGGCCGGCACACGCCGCATAGTGAAGATGGGCGAGGCAAGCCTCGTGGTTGAAGTAATCGACAAGCGAGCCTATATGGACAAGTACAACGTGGCCGTTGTGCGCCGCACGATTGACTTCAGCAAAGAGACCTACACCACCGAGAAGAACAAACTCAACCGCTTCCTCTCGCAGAACCAGACAGTAGAGGCCATCGACAAGAACGCCGGAAAGAGTGGCTATGTGGTCAACCCCATCTACGCCGCCAGCGGCTCCGCCCTGCTCAGCAACCTACGCCAACAGATTGGTGGCTCGTCGGTGAAAGACCTCGTTGCCTGGGCCTTTGACCAAGCCGAGGTGGGACAAGTTTCTACACTCTACGAAGCAGGTGCCCACGGCGACCATCTCCTTGTTGCGATGCTCACCGGTGTGAACAAGAAAGGCTACCTGCCTTGGGACAGCCCCGCTGTGAAAGAGTTCCTCACCGGCGTGGTACGTCAGCAGAAGAAGAGCGACATAGCCATGAACAAGGCCAAAGGCGTGAAGAGCCTCGATGCCGCACAGGCACTCGCCGGTGTGGTGACCGACAGCGTCAACGGCAACGCCCTCGGACAAGCCGTGATGCTGCAAGGCGTCGGCACACAGGAGTTGCTCCTCAGCGCGGTATTGGCAAAAGCCACCAAGGGACAATTCGTAGGCCCCTACGCCGGCGTCGGAGCCGTGTACTTCGCACAAATCCTTGACAAGCGCCAGAGCGAGGAAAAGTTTGACGAGAAACAAATGATGCAACAACTCAGCCAGCAAGATATGCAGAGCATCATACAGTCAAACCCCTTTAGCGGACAGGTGAACCACCTCTTGCTTAGCGCACTCGAACTCAAGGCCGACGTGGTGGACAACCGCTATAAATTCTAAGCCGTTAGCCCACCGCACACTGCAACTTACAAAGCCCGCCCTCCCGCATCGTGCGGAAGGGCGGGCTTTAAGAAAACACGAGGAGCACCCCCAAAAACTCGTATCCGCACCCAGACAAAACAAGGTCGGATTGATTTTAGAATCAAAGGCTTTGATTTTAAAATCAAAGGCGTTGATTTTAAAATCAAAGCACTCGAGTTTAAAATCAGTCCGACCTTGTAAAAACAGGAAGCCACCCTCGTTCGCCGACCTCCTATGAGATTATCGCGGCGTCCCTGCTCAAAAACGATCTATGCCCTACTCCCCCCTCCTTTCGCTCGCAGCGGGAAACAAACACTTAGTCGCGCTCTGCCGATTGTTAGACCATAACGAACCGCTCGTACAAGTCGGCGGGCTTTGCGGCTCAAGCCTTGCACTCTACTTTGCAGCCGCAGCGAGCAGCGGCCTATTACCGGCACGCCCCTACCTCTTCGTGGCCAACGACGAGGAGGCGGCGGGATACGTGTTCCAAGACCTGCGCACACTGCTCGGCGGCGAAGAAGCCCTCCACCTACTCCCCTCGTCGTTTCGCCGACAAGCGCGCTATGGCCAACACGATACCGCCGCCGAAATCCTACGTGCCGATGCGCTGAAGCAACTCGTGGAATACGCCGACGCGAAAGCCGCCGACACCCACACACAACGCCCTCTCATTGTCGTAACGCACGCCGCAGCACTCGCAGAGCGTGTGCCCAACGGCCACTCCCTCTCGCTACACACCATACATCTGCACGAGCACGACGTATCCGATCTGAGCCTTCTGGCTCGGCGGCTCGAGACAATGGGCTTCCGCCGCCAGGACTACGTTTACGAACCCGGCGATTTTGCCGTACGCGGCTCATTGCTCGATGTGTATTCCTACGCCGACGAACTGCCGCTGCGCATCGACTTCTTGGGCGATGAGATAGACAGTATTCGCACCTTTCATATCGACACCCAACTGAGCCACGAGCGATGCAGCAGGGCCGCCATCGTAGCCGCACCCCACGAAGCCAAAGACGCAGTGCCGCTCACGGCACTCCTGCCAAGCCACACCGTACTCGTAGCCCACGACTTCAACTATTGCTTAGACACCATTGAAAAAGTCTATTCCGAGGGTTTCTCACGACAGGCTCACGAGGCCGCCGATGCCGACACCGCCCCACTCTCGCGCGAAGCCTTGCTTTGCTCACGAGAGGAGATAGCCCCCGCTCTCGGCGCGCTGCAACGTGTAGAACTTCTTGTGGCCGCACCGCCGAAGGCCGACAAACGAAGCACCGCCATCGTTACCTTTCACACCGCGCCACAGCCCGTCTATCATAAGAACTACGACCTGCTTCGCTCCTCCTTCGCCGATTATACCGAGCGGGGCTATCATATCTTCTTATTGGCCGACAGCAGTAAGCAGCACGAGCGACTCGCCGCCATCCTCGCCGAACAAGCCCGCGAGGAGCGCACGGCCTCGTTCACACCGCTCGCACCAACCCTCCACGAGGGTTTTAGCGATGCCGACCTGAGCCTCTGCCTCTTCACCGACCACCAGATCTTCGACCGCTACCACAAATACACGCTCCGCAGCGACGTGGCGCGTCAGGGCAAGATGGCCCTCACGCTCAAGGAGCTCAAGTCCTTTCAATACGGCGACTATGTGGTACACATTGACCACGGCGTAGGTCAGTTCGGCGGCTTAGTACGTATGCCCGCCCCCGATGGTAAGATGCACGAGGTGATGAAAATTCTCTACAAGGACGGCGATGCGGTGTACGTGTCCATCCACGCGCTCCACAAGGTGAGCAAGTATCGCAGCAGCCACGGCACGCCGCCCACCATCTCTCGCCTGGGCACCGGTGCCTGGCAACGGCTGAAAGAGAAGACGAAGAAAAAACTCAAGGACATCGCACGCGACTTGATACGCCTCTATAGCCAACGGCGCGAAGCCCAAGGCTTTGCCTTCAGTGCCGACTCCTATTTGCAACACGAACTCGAAGCGTCGTTCACCTATGAAGACACGCCCGACCAGCTCCGCGTGACGCAAGAAGTGAAACACGACATGGAGAGCCGCCGCCCAATGGATCGCCTGGTATGCGGCGACGTGGGGTTCGGAAAGACAGAAATCGCTATCCGTGCCGCTTTCAAAGCCGCCTGCGACGGGAAGCAAACCGCCGTGCTCGTACCCACCACTCCCTTAGCGTTGCAACATTATCGCACCTTCTCGGAGCGTCTGGCCGAGATGCCCGTGCGCGTAGATTACCTCACGCGGGCGCGCACGCCAAAACAAACCAAGGAAATACTGCAGTCGCTCGCCGACGGAAAGATAGACATCCTCATCGGCACACACCGCCTCACGGGCAAACAGGTGAAGTTCAAAGACCTCGGACTGTTGGTCATCGACGAGGAACAGAAGTTTGGCGTCGGCGTAAAAGAAAAGTTGCGCACGCTCAAGGTGAACATCGACACGCTGACACTCTCTGCCACGCCCATCCCGCGCACACTTCAATTCTCGCTGATGGGCGCGCGCGACTTCTCTGTGCTTCAAACGCCACCGCCCAACCGCCGGCCCATCCACACCGAACTACACAGCTTCTCGCACGAGGTGATAGCCGAGGCCGTAGATTTTGAACTAAGCCGCGGCGGACAGGTATTCATCGTCACCAACCGCATCGGCGCACTGGAAAATCTGGCACGCCTCGTAGAAAAATACGTGCCGAAAGTGCGTGTGGCTATCGGCCACGGACAAATGCCCGCAGAGCAACTGGAAAAAGTTATCGTGGGATTTATAGAAGGCCAGGCCGACGTGCTTATCTCCACCACCATAGTAGAAAACGGCATAGACATTCCCAACGCCAACACCATTATTATTGACGCGGCACACACCTTTGGCCTTAGCGACCTCCACCAGATGCGCGGACGCGTAGGACGAAGCAACCGCAAAGCCTTCTGCTACCTACTTGCACCGCCCACCTCGCTCCTCAAAGACGATGCGCGCCGCCGCCTCGAAGCCGTGGCCACCTTTAACGACCTGGGCAGTGGCATAAGCATTGCTATGCAAGACCTTGAGATACGCGGGGCAGGCAATATGCTTGGTGCGGAGCAGAGCGGCTTTATGGCTGAAATGGGCTACGAAACGTATCAGAAGATACTCTCACAAGCGGTGAGCGAACTCCGAAACGAAGAGGAGTTCGTTGAAACATTTACGCCTGAAGACAGCGAGACAACGCCCGTGAGCGCACACCGCTTCGTCGATGAAACGAATGTGGAAACCGATGCCCAAGCCTTCTTGCCCGAGACCTATGTGCCTGGTGCCGCCGAGCGGATGCTGCTCTATCGCGAGTTGAGCAGCACCGCGACCGACGGAGCAGCCGAGGCCTTCCGACTACGCCTCATCGACCGCTTTGGCCCCCTGCCCCCCGAAGCCGAGGAGCTGCTCTGTTGCGCAGCACTGCGCCGCTGCGGGCCTCAGATAGGAGCCGAACGTATGGCACTGCACAACGACCGGCTGATAGTCTATTTTGTTAGCAACGCCGACAGCCCGTTTTACCACTCCCCCGCCTTCGACCGCGTGATAGACTATGCCATGACACACGCCGACGAGGTGCGCCTGGAAGAGAAAGCACTGCGGCGACGTATGGCCGTCAGCCACGTAAGCAACGCAAAGAGCGCACTCCGCATAGTGAAAGAGATACTCGCAGGGTAGGTTCGCCTCCGACCGGCCTTTGCTCGCCTGGGCAAGCAGGCGAGCCAATGTCGGAGCGCAGGCGGCTCGCCTGCATTGCCTGTAAGGGCAAAACTTCGCCTGAAAGGTTATGTTTTTTATGCCCTTGCAGGGCATTGCAGCTCACGTGCAAAATGATACAGAGCCTTGGTGTCTTTACACGTTTTAGCAGACAGCAATAAAACAATCCGTTGCTCTCGCGGCACAAGCCACGGCGGACAACTAAACGCGCAAGAACACCAATCCCCTCCCCCTTTTTCGTATATTTGCAGCCGTTATGCAAGAAATCCTCGCCGACATACTGCTACCGCTCGCCCTGCCCGCCACACTCACCTACCTCGTGCCACACGAGATGGCCGACAAGGTGTTTAAGGGACAGCGCGTCGTAGTAGGCGTAGGCAAGAGCAAACAATACATAGGCATTATTGTGGCCTTGCACAACGACACCCCGCCGTTGGCGAGCCACAAGATAAAAAGCATCGTACGCTTAGTAGATGAAGAACCGCTTGTCACCACACAGCAACTGGGTTTCTGGCAGTGGATAGCCGACTACTATATGTGTACGCTCGGCGAAGTGATGAAAGCCGCACTGCCCGCACCGCTGAAATCCATAAAACCGACAAAAGAGACACCGCCGCCACCCGAAGAAAGAGGTTTCCACCCCACGCTCACACCGCTTTCTCCCGAGCAGCAACGCGCCTTTCAAGAAATAAAACAAGCACTCTATAGCCCCGCACACAAAGCCCCCGACGTTTGTCTGCTCCACGGCGTCACCTCAAGCGGAAAAACAGAGGTGTACGTTCACCTCATCGCCGAAGCCTTGGCACGCGGCGAACAAGTGCTCTACCTCCTGCCCGAGATAGCCCTCACCACTCAGATAACAGAACGCCTGTCGGCAATCTTCGGAAACAAGATGGGCGTGTACCATAGTCGTTTCACCGACCAGCGACGCGCCCGGCTCTATCGCACGATGGCATCCGCCACGCCCTGCCCACTGGTGCTCGGCGTACGTAGCGCATTGTTCCTTCCCTACAAACACCTCGGCTTAATCATTGTGGACGAAGAACACGAAACCAGTTACAAACAACAAGACCCCGCCCCACGCTACCACGCCCGCGATGCCGCCATCGTCCTGGCGAAACGCACCGGAGCAAAAGTGCTACTCGGCACCGCCACACCAAGCCTTGAAACCTATCACAACGCGCAGAGCGGGAAATATGCCTTAGTAGAGATGCACCAACGCTACGGCGGCGTGGCACTGCCCGAAATAGTAGTAGCGGACATCAAAGAGTTGCGCCGCAAAAAACTAATGACATCATCGCTCTCGCCACGACTGATAGACGAGATGCGCGAGGCACTCAAACGAGGCGAACAGACCATCCTCTTCCAAAACCGCCGAGGCTACGCCCCGCAGCTATCGTGTCGCTCCTGTGGCTGGACACCACAATGCACGTCGTGCGATGTGTCGCTAACCTACCATGCGCGTGCCGAGCGGCTCGTCTGCCACTACTGCGGGCAAAGTTTTCCCGTACCCAAACAGTGTCCACAATGCGGCGACACCGAACTGCGCGACATAGGCTACGGCACGGAGAAAATAGAACAAGAGGTGGCCTCCATCTTTCCCACAGCACACATCTGCCGGATGGACCTCGACACCACACGAAGCAACACTGCCTATACCAAAATTATCAACGACTTTCAGCACGGCAACACCGACATTCTCATCGGCACACAAATGGTGACGAAAGGCCTTGACTTCCAAGCCGTCAGTGTAGTGGGTATCCTCAACGCAGACCAGAGCCTCAACCAGCCCAACTTCCGTGCCGCAGAGCGCACCTACCAGATGATGGCACAAGTGGCAGGACGTGCCGGGCGGCGCACACGCCGTGGCATCGTGGTGCTGCAGACGTACCGGCCGCTATTGCCCCTGTTCCAACAGGTAACAAGCGGCAACTACAACGCTTTCTTTGGCAGCCAACTGGCAGAACGCCGAGAGTTTGTCTATCCACCTTTTGTACGTGTTATCGACATACATATCAAGCACCGCGACGACCGCCTTGCAGAACAAGCAGCCACCACGCTGTCAAGGCTGCTTCGCCCACACTTTGCCAACAACCTGCTCGGCCCGTACAAACCCGTGGTGGCACGCATAGGAAGACTGTGTATCCGAAAAATGATGTTGAAAGTGCCTCCCACCTCCTCCATCTCAGCCACACGACGCATCCTTCTTGCCGCACGAGCCACGTTGCTGGAGCAAACAACATTCAGAAACACACAAGTATTCTTTGACGTTGACCCTCTTTAGGTGGGTTCTATTCATTCGCTTTGTCAGATTTATGAGCTATTTTTGCTTCCAGGCTGTCAGTTGAAGAGTGAGTGTAGCGGGCTACACGACCGATGAAACTTACAGAACGGAAGCCATAAAGAGCCATAAAGATGACAAAAGGTTAAAGACCCACCTATGTCAAACTTAACCGTGGAAATGAACAGAACGCACCTTTAGCAAATTCTTCACCTAAAACCCCTAATACTATGAAACTCGATGGAAGACGCGAAAGCACGAACGTTGACGACCGCCGCCGACTAAGCGGAGGCACTACCGCAGGATTAGGCATCGGCGGACTGATTATCGCTGCACTCATTACGTGGGTGATGGGCGGCAACCCCCTCGACACACTCCAACAAGCCGACCTCGGCACACTCGTCGGTGGCGGACAACAGACCGAGCAACGCGAATTTACCGCCGAAGAACAAGCACTGGCAAAATTCTCACGACAGGTACTCGCCAGCACCGAAGACGTATGGACCGAGGTGTTCAAACAAATGGGGAAGACCTATCGCGCTCCACAAATGGTACTCTTCACCGGCAGCGTGCAGTCGGGCTGCGGCAACGCCACATCGGCGGTAGGCCCCTTCTATTGCAGCGCCGATGAGAAACTCTACATTGACCTCTCTTTCTTCTCCTCTATGAAGCAACAACTCGGTGCCGACGGCGACTTCGCCTATGCCTACGTTATCGCACACGAAGTAGGCCACCACGTGCAACACCTCCTCGGCACACTCGACAGCGCACACGCACAAATGGCCAAGATGAACAAGACGGGGGCTAATAAAGTGAGCGTGCGCATAGAACTGCAAGCCGACTTTTACGCCGGCATCTGGGGACACTACGAGAACAAGATGTTTCAGTCGCTTGAAGACGGCGACATAGAGGAAGCCATCAACTGCGCACAAGTCATCGGCGACAACTATCTGCAAGAAAAAGCACAAGGCTACTCACAACCCGAGAGTTTTACGCACGGCACAAGCGCACAACGTATGAAATGGCTTAAACTCGGCCTTAACACAGGCGACCTGAGCCAAGGCAATACCTTCCAACTCGGAGACGCACAACTCTAATCCTACACACGCCATGAAGCGTATCCTCTTTAGCCAACTCTGTCCCGCCACCTATCGCATCGCCGTGGAAAAGGAGATACTAAAACGACATATTAAAGACCTCGTTCACCAGGTTCGTTTTGCAAGAGAGAGAGAGGAAGCATCGTTGCCCGCGCTGGTTTATGACCATAAGTCGCTCATCCGGCGCAGATTGGGCAACGTGAATATGGAGCTACAAGAAAACAAAGCCACAAACCTTGCACTGGCCGTCAAACGCATTGACGGCATAATGATACACCCGGGCGACACCTTTTCTGTGTGGAAACTCATCGGGCGCACCTCAAAACGCAAAGGATACAAAGAAGGACTCACTATTGCCCACGGCAGCCCGTCGCAAGGCATCGGCGGAGGACTGTGCCAACTATCCAATCTTATACATTGGATGGTGCTTCACAGCGACCTTACCATTGTAGAACATCACCACCACGACGGATTAGACCTCTTTCCAGACTTTGGCCGACAAATCCCCTTCGGCACGGGAACAAGCATCTCCTACAACTATATAGACTATCGCGTGAAGAATAACAGCGAGCAAACCTACCAGATACGCCTGCGCACCGACACGGAATACCTTTGCGGCGAACTACGCGCTGAAAAAAAGCTACCACAAACCTATCACATCCACGTAGAAAACGAGCATTTCAAACAAGAAGAAGACGGCATCTATCGTAACGGCTCGGTTTTTCGCGACGTAATAAACCGCGCCACAGGCCAACACATAGAACACCAACTTATTCGCACCAACCACGCGAGAGTGATGTACGAACTAAACATAAACCAATAAACGTTGCTGCGCTTAGGGCTACCTCCTCAAAAGGAGGACAGCACTAAGCATAGCAACGTCGGTTGAGCAACAATAATTGTCGGCTTAAGCCATTCCCTCGGGTAATCCAAACGGTGTGGCAGTGCGTCCCGAGCCGTCGGGACTGCCAGGCATACGAATAGCCCCGAAAGCCTTTTCGTACTTAGCAATGTTATCCTGCAGCGCATAGAGCAAGCGCTTGGCGTGCTCGGGAGCCATAATAATGCGCGACTTCACTTGTGCCTTAGGCAATCCGGGCAGCACACGAACAAAGTCGGCCACAAACTCCGCGCTTGAATGAGTAATAACGGCAAGATTGGCATACTGACCCTGCGCCACATCGGGCGTGAGTTCAATCTGAAGTTGGTCTTTCTTGTTGTTGTCCATAACGAATAGATTTGAATTATTTAGTATAAAAGTGCTTTGGGCTTAAGAATTCAACAAGTTTCGCAAGCAGTGTAAAAGTGGCTGTAAGAGCAAGCAGGCAAGCCGCCTGCGCTCCCAGGGGTTGCTATACCTACAACACTGATAGGTGTTCATTACATCAGAAACTTGAACTCGGTATTTGTTAGAAGACTTTGCTTAGAATTATTCTCCGTAACAGTTTTAGCATAAGCAAAGGACGTGCCACAAGGCTTTTTGTTTGTTGGCATAACGAAAGCAAAGGTATTACAAGGGGTTGAGAATAAAAAAACATTAAAAATAATTTCTTTTGTTTGCGTATTTATGCAAGTAGCGTATATTTGCACGCGAAAAAAGGACAAAGCCCTCCTAAAAGCCCTCCTATAAAAGAACGGAAACATCAATCTTTTTTATTCCATAACAATTTATTATGAGAAAAATCTTTACCCTTCTTGCAGTGGTTGCCGCTCTGACGGCTTCTGCACAATCAAAGCCATTCAGCAGCAATGGTTTCTTTGACAACTGGTCGGTAGGTGTTAACCTCGGCGGTACATCGGCCGTCCACAACATCGGCTTCGGCCCCTACTACAGCAACGACAAAACGTTTACTAATGGACCTATCAATGCTCGTAGTTTCTGGCAGCGCGCCCGTTTTGCCGGTGGTCTGGAAATCGCCAAGCAGTGGTCGCCTATTTTCGCCAGCGTTATCAATGGTCAAGCCGATGTCAACACATCCAACAGCAATACTTTCATTGACCGTTGGAGCGTTAGTTACATGAACCGCATTAACCTCACCAACCTCATCTTCGGCTACAACGGCAAGCCCCGCTTCTTTGAGTTGCAAGCACAGGCAGGTATTGGTATGGCCAGCTGGATTGCTCCTGAAAGCAAAGACAGCCACTACTTCTTCACCCGCCTTGGTCTTAGCCTCGACTTTAACCTCGACAAAGCTCGCGCTTGGACGCTTTCTGTGAAGCCCGCCATCGTTTACAACCTCGACGAGGAACTCTATCAAGGCAATCGCCGCCGAGCCACTGGCAACGACCACATCTACCGTGGTGCTACCTTCAACATCAACGATGCTGAACTTGAAGTTATGGCTGGCCTGACCTACCACTTTAAGAACGCAAACGGTGAACACTATTTCACCGCCGTTCGCGAGTACGACCAAGACGAAGTTGATGCACTGAACGCACGCATTAACAGCCTGCGCGGCCAGCTCGACGGCAAGGACGGCCAAATCAACGCCCTCAACGCTGAGATTGCCGACCTGCGCGCTAAACTCAACGACTGCATGAACAAGCCCGCACAGATTCAGTATGTTGACCGCCCCGTAACAGTTACCCAGACTCAGACTGTCAACCAGAGCACGAACCGTCTGACCAACAACGTTCACTTCCGCATTGGTAAGAGCACTATTGATGCCAGCCAGGTACCCAACGTAGAGCGTGTTGCTGTTTATCTGAAGAAGCACCCCAATGCCACTGTTACTGTACGCGGCTACGCTTCTAAGGACGGTAACGTCGAAGCCAACAAGATGCTTGCCGAGGCTCGCGCACAGGCTGTGAAGACGATGCTCGTTAACAAGTATAAGATTGCTGCTAACCGCATCAACGCCGTTGGTTGTGGTATCAGCGAGGCTTACGATGAGCTTGAGTGGAATCGCGTCAGCGAATGTATCATTGAAGTTTCCGAAGACTAAAACATAAGAAACAAACAATACTAAAAAAACGGTACGGAGCAGCTCCGTGCCGTTTTTTTTATACTTTTGCTCCTTGAAAAGATGCTTGCTTATCTTATATGCAAGAAGTCTGTCAAAGACAAACAATATCCACTTTAATATCAGTTTTATGAAAAAGACATTTCTGTTCGGCGTGCTCGTAGCCGCCGCTTTCTCCATGAGTAGTTGTAGCAGTAAGGCCGATGCCCCTGCAGAGAGCGTTGACTCTATCGACACAGAAGTTTCGGTCGATACCGCCTCGTTGAGCGAAGAAGGTACTATTGTTGACGAGGCAGCCTCCGCTGCTGGCGAGGCTGTGGGCAGTGCTATAGAATCTGCCACGGGCGAGGCTGTTGATGCCGCCACACATCGTGCAGAAAACGCTGTTGATGCCGCTGCCAGCCGTGCGCAAGGTGCTGTAGAATCTGCTGCCAACCGTGCCGCCGCCACAAGCGGTGCCGCCGCCACGGCTGTTGAGGCAGGCCGACAAGCCGCCAATCAAGCAGTAGAGTCCGGACGTCAGGCCGCCAACCAAGCCGTACAACAAGGACGTCAGGCTGCCAACCAAGCCGTTCAACAAGGACGCCAGGCCGCCACGAATGCTGCAAGTCAAGCCGCCAGCCGCGCACAAAGTGCCGTACAAAACGCACAGAACAATGCTTCAAACGCCGTACAAAGCGCACAAAATCGTGCCTCAAATGCTTTGAACCGGGCTCTCGGCAACGAATAAGCCGACATCAATTAAACTTTGCCATACGCCTTCATTTCTCTCATCAGGGCGACAAGAGCACTCCTCTCTGTCGTCCTGAAGCTTTTGTTACAAACAATCCCCCGCAAATCATAAAGAGGCTTTGCGGGGGATTGTTTCAAAGATTAGTATGTGTGCTATTTCAAACGAGGACGCTGTGAGTGAGCCTTTATAGCTCCTCTTTCAATTCGGGAGCATTGTCGGGTGTTGCTCCGCCGCCGCCATAGAGTTGTTGCGCTATCTTGTCGGCCACCTCGTCTTGCAGTTCAGGGTTGTCAGCAAGCAGATGCTTGAGATTTTCGCGCCCCTGTGCGAGTTTCTGCCCATCGTAGGAGAACCAGGAGCCGCTCTTATGAATGATATCGTACTCCACGGCGAGGTCGCAAATTTCAGCCACACGGCTGATGCCTTCGCCAAAAGATATTTCAAAGACACACTTACGGAAAGGCGGAGCCACCTTATTTTTAGCTACTTTCACACGCACCTGGTTGCCGATGGGTGTGTCGCCGTCTTTGATGGTAGTAACCTTGCGGATTTCTAAGCGCACACTGGCATAGAATTTCAAGGCATTACCACCCGTTGTTGTTTCGGGATTGCCAAACACCATACCTATCTTCTCGCGCATTTGGTTGATGAAGATGCACGTGGTTTTTGTCTTGCTGATGGTTGCCGTGAGTTTGCGCAGGGCTTGACTCATAAGACGCGCTTGCAGCCCGAGTTTGTTTTCACCCATATCGCCTTCTATCTCACTCTTCGGCGTAAGGGCTGCCACGGAGTCTATCACGATAATGTCTATGGCTGCGGAGCGAATAAGCTGGTCGGCAATCTCAAGGGCTTGCTCGCCGTTGTCGGGCTGCGAGATAAGCAGCTCATCAATGTTTACACCGAGTTTCTGGGCATAAAAGCGGTCGAAAGCGTGTTCGGCATCGATAAACGCAGCAATGCCTCCCTGCTTCTGACATTCAGCAATGGCATGGATGGCCAGTGTGGTCTTACCCGTGCTCTCTTGTCCGAAGATTTCTATGATGCGTCCTTTGGGATAACCGCCTACGCCCAGTGCTGCGTTGAGGCCGATGCTACCGGTGGGAATTACTTCTACGTCTTCCACCTGCTCATCACCGAGTTTCATGATAGAGCCTTTGCCGAAGTCTTTTTCAATTTTCGCCATCGCTGCTTGCAGCGCTTTGAGTTTATCGGCAGGTGTGCTTGTAACAGAGGTTTCTTTCTTTGCCATATCTTTGGTTGTTTATAAGGAGTGATTAAACTTTTGAGGAAAGCGGGTGGCGCAAGCCAGTGGCACCGCGCATATAGGCTTTTGCCGAGCCGAACCGGAGGTTAAGGTCGAGTCGCACCGGCAGGTGGTTAGCATCATCGGTGACGTAGAACGTTACAACGGTATTCTCCTTGCCATTCTCTTTCTCTACATAGGCGAAGACGAGGCAGCGGTAGCGATTCTTGGAGTTCTCCATCTTGATGGTCTGCTTGCCTTTATATACCAACTGCCGCCACTCACAATGTTTTCCCTCAGCGAAGAGGAAATTGACGCGCTGCCCCACCTTCATCTTGCTTGCGTCAAAGGAGCGGGCGCGAAGCATCATAGAGAGCATATCGTAGGCGCAGTACTTTGAGGAGTGTGATTTTATTTTCACCGTTCCCATATCCTGACGTGACTGCATCTTTAAGTTGCATTGGCGATTGGGATAGGTGTACCACACGTCCTCCTGATAATAGTGCTTTCCCTCCTTGGCGCGTTTGGAATAGTAGAGCGGCACGAGATTAAGGTCGGTATAAGAGGTCAGCGTGTCGCGCATCACGAAGTAGCGGTCGCTCTGCTGCGAGCCGCGCGTGATAAGATATGTTTTATAGGCAGGCTTACCTGCGTAATTGGTTCGTGTGATATTCCACGAGGCGGTACCCACATTCTTCCACACGAATTTCCAGTTGAAATAGAGGTCGTAGGAGATTGTTTCGCCTGAGTTGAACGCGCTATTGGTAGAGCCGCACTGTGCTTGAGCGGGAAGCACTACGACTAAACCAATAAAGAACATAACCAGTAAATTTCTTTTCATCGTTTCAATGTTTTTCTGTTGAATACAAAAGGATTTTTCTCTTTGAGAGAGATAGCAGGCTAAGGTTTAAGGTGAGTTCTATTAATTTCCACGGTTAAGTTTGACATAGATGGGCTTTAATCTTTTGTCAGAAATCTGACAAAGCGAAAGAAAAGAACCCACCTTAACTCCGTCGCTGCTTGTTACGTTCTATATTACGCTCGTGTGCGGAGCGTGAGGTGCTGCCACGCGTGGTAGCATTACGCAGTTCTTCGGGTTTTTGCAATAGCACGGGGCGTTCCTGTGGTTGCCACGTCACTTCGGTGTCCCAACCAGCGCGAAGTTCGATGGGCTTGTGGTAGTAACACATCTTTTCGGGTTGTTGGCGGGCGGCATAGTCGCCCGTGTCCCATCTACCGTTGTTGTTGTCATCAAAGAAAAGACGCATAAACACTTTTCCTGGGCGCAGATAGAAAAAGTCCACTTGTCCATCGTTGTTAGCACGGGCTGTTTGTAGGACACGCTTGTCGTCTTGCAAGAGTTGCACCACCGCTGTACTGTCAACGCCGACCAGGGAGACGAAAAGCGAGCCAAACTCCTCGGTGGCAGCGATACGGAAGCGCTGCGAGAGAGCCCTATTCTCTATTCCATTGAGGCCACGGATAGTAGCGGAGTCTATCTTTAGCATATACTGCTGCCCCGGACGCCATTCGGCATAGAGGGTGTAGGAGAGTCGGCTGAGAGGCGAGGGAACGAGTTGATAGCGCGCCTCGACTTGTGCGCTATCTGGGCCGAGAAGAAGATGTATGCCCGCGAGGTTAACATCCGAGGCGGGTTGCAACAGGCGTATCGTGGGATTTTCGGCGGGCGACATACTGCCGCTCGCGCCCTTGATATCTATTGTCATATACTCTCTGGGCGGTATCTCCTCGGTAAAGTCGCCACGTTTATGCCGCCGCTCACGCTGTCGCTCCCATTTTTCCAGCTCGTCGGCTTGTTGTTTCGCTCGTTTGGAAAAAGTTAGACGCGGATGGAGTGCAAGGGTATCCGTTCGCAGGGTATCAACGCCTGTGGAGTCGTCGGTTTCGTAGTAGGTATAGAGAAACTGAAGGGTATCTATACGAAGCATAGCGGTGTCTTTGAGCCAGTAGGTAATGGTGTCGCCAGTAAGGTTGCGATCTTCCACAAAGGCATCGTATTCGTTGAAGTTGAGTCCTTGTATTTGCGGCACGAACGGCGAGGGGCCTGTGAAGTACACGCGAAACCACTCGGGGACGTCGCGTTGTGTCTTAAGCAAATGGCGCGGGCGGTTAGCGTGGGTAAAGGCGCGAAGGATGACGTTGTCGGGTGTAAAGTGCGTGAAAGGAATGTAGCGTATGCTGTCCCACGTCAGGGTGTCGCGCCACACTGTGTCCTGTCGGACATCAGCATAACAAGCAGTGGTAAAAGTGTCGTCGGTCCAACCCATCATTTCGGCGCGCGACGTGAAGTGGTAGTCGCCGTCCACGTCTTTTAGGGCATAAAGCCGATAAGTGCCGTGGCGCACGCCTTTAATACAGAAACGCCCCGTCTCGTCGGTGCGCCCCACGCGGTCGAAAGCACGTGTACTAAACGGGTCGCTCACTTCTTGCAGCGTGGTATTTATTACGCTGATATCTTTGGAAGAAGCCACGGTGTCGGCCTCAGCCTCGTCCACATAAAGCCCCACGAGCACACCTTTTATGGGCGTAAGCGTCTCGGCATCTATCACATAGCCACTCATTTCCATCGTGTCGAGCACCTCGCCGGTGGAAAAGAAATAAGTGAACGTGCCGAGCGGGTTTCCCTCGTTGTTGTCGCTGATAGCATCACCGAAATCTATGGTGTAAGTGGTGTTTGGTCGTAACGTGTCGGGCAGGGTGACGCGTATGCGCTTACCGCTGACACTCACCTCGGGCGGCTCCACCGAGGGCGGCGACATCACCACTTTTTCTTGCGGGTTGTCCACCTTTACATTTTCGTCGAAATGTATCTCTATGCGCTTGGGGTTTGCTCCCGTGCGTCCTAAGGCAGGCGACATAGAAAGGATGCGTGGCGGCGTTTCGTCGAACGGCCCACCATCGGGTCCGCTGCCAGGATTGGCACAAGCCGAAAGTAGCAACAGCACTACTGCCGTTAAGACGTATAATATATGGTGCGCATATTTCATTGCGAGATAAGGGAGCTATAAAAAGGAGCGTCAGCGAAGAGCCAACACCTCGTCTATTATTTTACGGTCGTTACACAGCCTGGGCACTTTGTGTTGGCCACCCATCTTACCACGCGAGCGAAGCCAGTCTTCAAAAAGCCCGTTGCGTGCCACGATGAGTTCCAGAGGTTGTAGCGTGAGGTTCTTGAAACGCTTAGCCTCGTAGTCGCTATTGATTTGCTGCAGCGCGCGGTCTAACACCTCGGCGAAGCGCACCACATCGTCGGGCTGTTTGTCGAACTCCACCACCCACTGGTGCCGGCACTTGCCCTCCTCGTCCATAAACACGGGGGCGGCGGTGTATTCTTTTACCGTTGCACCCGTTTCGGCACAGGCTTCCAACAAGCCTTGCTGTGCGTTGTCAACGATTAACTCCTCTCCAAAGGCATTGATAAAACTCTTCGTGCGACCGCTGATAACGAATTTATATGTGGGGCTTGTCTGCGTAAAGCGTACAGTGTCACCTATTTGGTAGCGCCACAACCCGCTACTTGTGGTTATCAACAAGGCGTAGTTCTTTCCCGCTTCTATTCCCCACAAAGGAAGAACGCGAGGATTATCCTTCCCTACATCTTCCAGCGGAATAAACTCGTAGAACACGCCGTAATCAAGCATCAAGAGCATAGCGAGGTCGTCGGGTTTATCTTGAATGCCGAAGAAGCCCTCGCTGGCATTGTAGGTCTCTTCGTAGCGTATCTCTTCGGCACCAATGATGCGCTGATACTGCTCGCGATAGGGCGTAAAGGCCACGCCGCCGTGAAAAAACACCTCTAAGTGCGGCCACACTTCTTTTATCGTCTGCTTACCGCTGATTTCAAGCACTCTGGTGAGTACGCTCATCATCCACGATGGCACACCACTAAGGCTGGTGACGCGCTTATTTAATGCCTCGTGCGCTATGCGTTCACGCTTTTCCTCGAAGTCTGACAACAGAGCGGTTTGCTTGCTCGGCACGCGAAACATATTCACACGCTCAGCAATGTTTTCAATCAGGATAGCACTCAAGTCGCCTACGAGGGAATGGGGAAGGCTATAGTTCGGCTGATGGGAGCCGCCGAGAATAAGTGCACGCCCGTCCATAATGTGGCTCTTGGGATAGTTGCCCACGTAGAACACCACGGCATCTGTGCCACCACGGTAATGTGTGTCCTTGAGTGCAGAGGAACTGACGGGGATAAATTTACTTTTATCGTTTGTCGTTCCGCTTGACTTTGCGTACCACTTCACGCGTCCAGGCCATAGGACATCGGCTTCGCCGTGTCGCATACGGTCTATCTCGCCCTTGAGCGTTTCGTAATCGTTTAGGGGAAGGCGGTTCGCAAAGTCTGTATAGTTTTTTATTTCGCCGAAGTTATATGTTTTGCCATAAACCGTTCCTGCCGCTTCTTGCAACAACTGCATAAGCACATGCTCTTGCGTCTGTTCGGCTTGCCCGTAACGCTTATAGATTTGGCTTCTACGCCACGACAGATAAGGCTTTATCAGCTGTGTAATCATTCCTTTGCTTTCTTTGATGCGCGAAGATACTGCAAGACGTGCAGGGAGGCAAATAAATAAGGTGTTTTGAGGGCTCAGTCCTTGTATTTCCTCTTAGGATTGCGGGGAAACCAGCCACGCTTGACGCGTTGCTTTTGTTCAAAGAGTTCGTGAATGCTCCATAGGCAGGAGAAGCCCACCACGCCGAGCAAACTGGCTACAAAAACATTCGACACGAAACAAGCACCCACAATACAGCACAAGCCGACAAACAAGAATATCCACCACGGACGCGTGCCGAAATAATACTCTGTCTTTATCACAATAGGATGGAACGTCCCTATCACAAGAAAGGTACACAACCCGATAAGAACACCGAAGAACGAGAAAAGGGCAAGCATCATACGCTAACTGCAGAGCCTATATGTTGAGGTCGCCATTGTGGAGGTGTTCGCCCTCTTCTATACCGCGATGCAGTCGAGTACGCTGACCCTTCATAAAGTGTGGCTCCGTTATGGGGATGTTTCGGCTAAAGCCCTCGCCGAGGGAAATCAGTGCTTCGGTACTGGTAATGCCTTCTACTTTCATCACACACGTATTGAGCAACTCCATAAGGTGCTCGTTATCGTAGGAATAAAGTTTTACCATTATAGAGTACTGCCCCGTGGTAAAATGGCATTCTACAATCTCGGGAAAGGCTTTGAGTTGCTCGGCCACTTTTTTGTAGATAGAAGCCTTTTCCAACTTAATGCCTACATAGGTGCAAGTGTTATAGCCAATGGCTTTGGGATCTACGGTATAGCCCGACCCTGTAATTACGCCTTCTTCTATCAGTCGGGCTACGCGTTGGTGGATAGCCGCACGCGACACGCCACATTCTTCTGCCACGTCCTTAAAGGGGATACGGGCGTTCCGTGTGATTATCTCCAAAATTTTTCGGTCAAGGTGGTCTAACGAATCTGTCATACCGTTTGTTGTCTTATTTTGATGCTACTTGTTGTTTTACATTGGTGCAAAGGTAGCGAAAAATGTCAGTGTGGGCGAACTGATTCTGCATAAAAACACTTTTTGCTGACGCTTTGTGAACGAGAGAGGTGTGTTTTGACACATTCTGTAAGTTTTCCCCTACGGGCTTGTGTCCTCTAAACATTGGTTGCGGCCTGCCGGGCGGTAAGGAAGCGTACGGGATACCACACGCTCAGCAGTCCTGTCAGCAGTGCGGTAAAGAGCACCAGCAACACATCGCCCAGTTGCACGCTCACAGGATAGGCATCAATGATAAACGAGCCCTCCTCGCCGCCCAAGCGTAGGAGGCCGAACTGTTGCTGCACAAAGCAGAGTGCTATGCCGAGTACTACTCCCGTTATCGCTCCTACGATGCAGATGAGCATGCCTTCGTAGAAGAAGATGCGCCGCACATCGCGCGTAGTGGCACCCATGGTGCGTAGCGTAGCGATGTCGCCGCGTTTTTCTATGATAAGCATCGAGGCGGCACCGATAATGTTGAAACTGGCTATCAAGGCAATAAACGCCAAGAAGATATAAGCCATAAACTTCTCAATGTTCATTATACGGAAAGTGTCTTCCTGCTGCTCCATTCTGTCGAGTACGCGAAAGCGCCCGCCGCCGAGACGTTGCAGCTCGGCTTTCACCTCCGCGAGATTGGATGCAGCTGTATGCAGACGGAGCTCCAACGAAGAAATTTTGCCTGTCTGCTCAAACAAATCCTGCACGAATTTCAGCGGAGCAATCATAATACTCTCGTCGTACTTGCGTTGATGCACTTGAAAGGCCACGCCCGAGGAATAAATCTTGTCGAACGTAAAACTCTCGGCGGGGTTTGCCAGATTGATGCGTTCGCCTTTTCGCGGTGCGTAGATAAAGGGTGCGCCAAAGTCTATGCTCCCCATCGCTGCGGCAAGGCCTATGCCGGGTGTGCCGTAGTTTATTCCTGCGCGTTGCAAGGCAAAGCCATTCTCGGTGTTGCCGAGAAGTATCGTGTCGATGCCGGTAGTTTCTGCATAGTTGTCGGCCACGCCTTTGAGTGTAAAGACGAGGGGTTTGCCCTTTGGTAGGATTAGCGCCTCTTGTGCCAGACACGGTGTAGCACTTGCCACCGCCTTGTGGTGGCTCATTGCTTGTATGGCGGGATCATCGGCGTTGACGGTTTTTCCAGCGGTAGGCACGACCAGCAGCTCTGGGTCCATCGTGGTGTAAAGTCCGCCTATGAGTTCGCGAAAGCCGTTGAACACGCTCAGCGTCACCACCAGTGCCAAACACGCCACCGCCACACCGCCAGCCGATATAGCGGAAATAAGATGTATAAACCCCACCTTTCGCGGTGCGAAGAGGTAGCGGCGTGCTATAAAAAACGGGAACGACATCTCCTCGTAAGCGTATTAGTGAGCCGACAGAAGCTGGTCTATATGGTCAATGTAGTCAAGGGTGTCGTCGATAAAGAAGCGCAGTTCGGGTATGATACGCAGTTGTTTGCCGCATCGCCGTCCGAGTTCATAGCGTATGCTTCGCACGTTGGCGTTGATATTGGCCAATATCTCGTGTCCGCGCTCGGAGGGAAAGATAGAAAGATAGGAGCGACACACGCTAAGGTCGGGGCTGATGTATGTTTTGCTAACGCTCACCAACACGCCGTGCGTCTGTGCCGTTTGCAGCCGAAAGATATCGCTAAGTTCTTTTTGTAACAGGCGTTCTATGCGTTTTTGTCGGGTTGTTTCCATAGCGGGAAGAAGTTTAGTTTGCAGCGCGTGTGTCGAGGATGGTGTAGCCTGCCTCTGTGATGCCGTGCTGAATGTCTTGGATATGCTTCGTATTTCGTGTTTCAAGCACCATACGTAGGTTGCACGAGTTCACATCGGGGCTCTCGCCGTTACGCTCGTGGTGGAGCGAAATGATGTTTGCGCCAAAGCGTACTATGACTTTGCTCAACCCGAGTAGGGAGCCGGGGCGGTCGGGCAGTTCTATGAGCATCTCTACCGTGCGCCCGCTCTTCATCAAACCGCGATTGATTACGCGGCTAAGTATCGTTACATCGATATTGCCGCCGCTCACCACGCAGCACACCTTTTTGCCCGTCACAGGATACTTTCCAAACATAGCGGCGGCAACACTCACGGCACCGGCACCCTCGGAGGCGAGTTTGTGGTGCTCAATCAAGGCAAGGATTGCGGCGCATATTTCGTCCTCGCTCACGGTGACGATGTCGTCCAAGTACTTCTGACATAGTTCAAACGTAAGGCGGCCGGGCTCTTTCACGGCTATGCCGTCGGCTATGGTAAGCACATCGGGCAAGGCAACTATCTCGCCGCGCCGCACACTCTCTTGCATACCGGCGGCTCCGGCGGCTTGAACGCCGATTACTCTGATGCTCGGCTTAAGCGTCTTGAGCGCATAAGCCGTCCCCGCAGCGAGGCCTCCGCCACCGATAGGCACGAACACGATGTCGAGGTCGGGACGCTCGTCAAGGATTTCCATACCTATTGTCCCCTGACCGGCTATCACGAGCTCGTCGTCGAAAGGATGGATAAAGGTCATGCCGAGTTCTTTCTCCAATTCGAGGGCACGGTTGTAGGCATCGTCGTAAACACCGGGTACGAGTACCACCTCTGCCCCGAGGTCGCGCGTGGCTTCTACCTTAGAGATAGGAGCTCCGGCGGGCATACATATCAGGGATTGTATGCCGAGGCGGCGGGCAGCCAGTGCCACACCCTGTGCGTGGTTGCCGGCGGAGCAAGCAAGCACACCGCGCGCACGCTCGTCGTCGCTGAGCTGAGAAATCTTGAAACCCGCGCCGCGCACCTTGAACGAACCCGTCACCTGTAGGTTTTCGGGCTTGAGATATAGGTCGGCATCGGGGAGCAGTTTCTCTGTTTTGATGAGCGTGGTGGGACGAATGACACGGCTTAGCACCGTTCGCGCTTTGTAGATAACGTCAAGAGTAAGCAAAATCGTAGGAGTTTTAGGTTTATGTGTCGCTCGTATGTGTCGCAACGGCTCACAGCGAGCGTATGGTTTTTATGAAACGCTGCAAAAGTACGAAAATCCGCTAAATAGCCCACAAAGAATATAGTTGAAGCACGCTTGTCGCACACTACGAGGTAGCGGCAAAAGGCAATTCTGCCACGTGGGCCTGACGTGTGAAGATAGTTATTTGTACTTTTGCCGTGCAGGAGCCGCCGCGCGATGCCTACACTCCTTATTCTGCCACTATGCTTATCGCTACCACCATATTACTCCTCGTGCTTTCTGTTGTGCTTGCCTTAGCCGTGGTGAATTTGCGCACATCGCTCTCACACCTTCAGCGGGCTAACTCACTCCTCACCGCCGAGCGCGACGAGGCACGCCAAGCTCTTTCTACACTCACCGAGGAGGCGAAGCAGATAGAGGCCTCGCGCGCCGCGCTACAAGCGGCGTTAGATGCCGAGGTACTCCACGCGCGGCGCGAGGCTACGGAGCGGCAGACCGTGTTGCAGCAAACGCTATCGGCGGTAGAGGGCCGGTTGCAGCAAGCGGCACAACAACTCCTGACGCAGCGCACCGCCGACCTCAACAAAGCCAACGAGGAGCAGATAGCCCACATCCTCGCTCCCTTTCGCGCTTCACTCGGCGATATGCGCCAGGCAGTGGACGGTATGCGCGAACAGAGTGCACGCGACACGGCACAGGTGGAGAAGAGTGTGGAGCAGATGCTTCGCCAGGCCGCCGAAATAGGCCTGCGCGCCGACAACCTGGCCAACGCCATACGCTCCAACCATAAGTTGCAGGGCAATATGGGCGAGGTGGTACTTGCGGAACTCTTAGAGAGCCAAGGACTACAGGCGGGTACTCACTTCTCGCTACAGCCCACACTACGCGATGCGCGGGGACGTGCGCTGCAAAACACCGAGAGCGGCAGCAGAATGATTCCCGACGTGGTACTCCACTTTCCCGACCGAAAAGACGTGGTGATTGACTCCAAAGTGTCGCTCAACGCCTTTCTCGACTACGCCGCAGCACCCACCGACGAGGCTCGCAGCGATGCCCTGCGCCGACACGTAGAGAGCGTGAGCGAACACGTGCGCGAACTCGCCCAGAAAGCCTACCACAAGTACCGCTTCCTCGACCACGAAATGCTGCCCTACGTCATTATGTTTGTGCCACAGGAAAATGCCCTACAGTTAGCGTTGGCCAAAGCCCCCTCGCTCTGGCGCGAAGCCTTCGACAAGAATGTTTTTATAGCCGGCGGACAAACACTCATCGCCGCCCTGCGCCTAATAGAACTGGCCTGGCGCGGACAGCGACAGCGCGAGAGCGAGCGAAAGATAGTAGAACAGGCCGAGGAACTGCTCCACCGCGTCACGCTCTTCGTGGCACGCTACGAAGAGGTGGGCGCACGCCTCACCCGCCTGCAAGAGGCCTACGCCGATGCCGAAAAAACACTCCACACAGGCCGTCAGAGCCTACTCGTACCTGCACGCCGGTTGGTGGAACTCGGTGTGAAGACACAGCAGCCCCTACCCCCGCCGACAGAAGAGACCCTGTAGGCTTTCAGTGTCGCGACCGGCTTTGTACGTCACGCCACTGCGCTGTAAAGCAGAAATAAATCGTATCTTTGCAGCGTGAAAAGATTATTTATAGAAACGTATGGCTGCCAGATGAATGTGGCCGACAGCGAGGTAGTAGCCGCCGTGATGCAGATGGCGGGCTACGAACTCTGCGCGAGTGCCGACATGGCCGATGCTATCTTCCTCAACACCTGCGCCGTGCGCGACAAAGCCGAGCAGCGCATACTCCACCGCCTCGAAGCGTTGCAAGCCGAACGGCGGAAAGGCCGACGTGTAGTACTCGGCGTACTCGGCTGTATGGCCGAACGCGTGAAAGACGAACTCCTCACACGCTACGGCGCAGACCTCGTGGCCGGACCCGACGCCTACCTCAACCTCCCCGATCTCATCGCACAGGCCGAGACGGGACACAAAGCCATCAACATAGCCCTCTCGGGCACCGAGACATACAAAGACATCGTACCCCTGCGCTACTGCGGCCCCGGCGTAAGCGGATATGTGAGCATCATGCGCGGGTGCAACAACTTCTGCCACTACTGCATAGTACCCTATACCCGCGGACGCGAGCGAAGCCGCGAGGTGGAAAGCATCCTCGCCGAGGTGCGCCACCTGCGCGACAAGGGATTTAAGGAGATTACCCTGCTCGGACAGAATGTCAACTCCTACCGATATGAGCAGTCGGGCACGACGATACGCTTCCCCGAACTCCTGCGGCGTGTGGCACACGAGGCGGGCAAACAGGTGCGCATACGTTTCACCTCGAGCCACCCCAAAGATATGTCCGACGACACACTATGCGTCATCGCCGAGGAGCCTAACGTGTGTCGCCACATCCACCTCGCGGTGCAGAGCGGTAGCGACCGTGTGCTCAAGGCCATGAACCGTAAGTACACGCGCCAAGACTATCTCAACCGCGTGGCAGCCATACGTAGCATCATACCAGGCTGCGCCCTCTCTACCGATATCTTTGCCGGCTATTGTGGCGAGACGGAAGACGACCACGCCCTGTCGCTCTCGCTTATGCGCGAATGTGCGTTCGATGCAGCGTTTATGTTCAAATACAGCGAACGCCCCGGCACCTACGCCGCGCGCCACCTCCGCGACGACGTACCCGAAGACGTGAAGGTGCGCCGCCTGAGCGAACTCATAGCACTGCAAAACGAACTCAGTGCCGAAAGCAACCGCCGCGAAGTGGGCAACGTGGTAGAGGTGTTGGCCGAAGGCCCCAGCCGACGCGACCGCGACAAACTCTGCGGGCGCACGGAACAAAACAAAATGGTGGTATTCCCACGCGCCAACCACCGAGCCGGAGAATACGTGCCTGTACGCATCGCCGAGAGCACCAGTGCCACGCTCATCGGAGAACTGCTCTCATAACATCATCTACAACGCTTTCACACCGCAAGCACAAGAACCACCTGCAAACATACTTGTGAAAACCTTACTGCCTACCTGCTACACAACTACTGCATAAGAAGAAAGCGAAAATACACATTAACAAATTTCATTCCTCACCTATTTCCTACCTTCTCCCAAGAAAGAAGTTACAAAGTCCGAGAAAGAAGTTTCAAAGTCCGAGGAAGAAGTTTCAAAGTCCGAGGAATTATTAAAAGTGTGGTTATATTTTTACAAATATAGTCTATATTGATAAAAATATAGGTTATATTTTTACAAATATAACCACACTTTCATTTCTTTCTCCTATTAATTTTTTTCTTTGACGCGCAAGAAAAAACTCCCAACCTGCTCTTTGCAGATTGGGAGTGATTGTTGTAGCCCCACGGTGGCTATTTTTTCATTGTTTTCTTTGCCGTGGCGGTTTTCTTTGCCGTGGCGGTTGCGCCTTTCTTTGTTGACGGCTCTTTCTTCGCGCTTCGTGCGGCGGTTTTGGGTGCTGCCTTGGTTTTGGTAGCGGGTTTCTTCGCCGTGTCGCGCTTCTTCGGCGCGGTGGTTTTCTGAGGCTCGGCGGTGGCAGGGGCTGGTTTCTTCACAGCAAGGTGTCGGCTGCGTAGGATTTGCTCTTCCAACTCGGCAAGGTCGGCCTCGACAGAGGCGGCACGCCCTTGTGCTGCACGCATTTCGCGGCGGGTGCGTTCGGCCTCGCGCTGTGTGCGTTCGTAGCGGCGACGCTGTTCGTCGTAGGTCTTTTGCAGTTCGTCGATCTGCTTCTTTACTTTTTCAAACTCGCGTTTGAGGCCTTCGGCACGCAGGCGTACTTCGTCGGCCATCTGCTGTTTCTGCGTCACCTCTTCGTTATATGTTTTCAGCAACTCTATGAGCGATTGCTTGCGACGCTTGGTCTCGGCCCCTTTTTTGGCTGCTACGCTACGGCGCAACTTCTCCTCTTGCTCGGACAAATCGGCGGCTACGGGGGCTTCGCTGGCGTTGCGGTCGCGCTCGCTCTCCTCTTCTAAGTATTGGGCTATGGCACCGGTGATACTGGGTTGATTAGGCAGCGGGGCCACCACGTCAACCCGCAGGCCTTTCTCCTCGGCGGCGATGCGTGCGGCGTTGCCCAAAGTGGCTATGCGAAGCATACCTTGCTCAAAATGGGGGTACGAACCTACGAGCGTCTCCACGCCGGCTGCTGTGAAGAGCACCACCATTCCGTGTTCGGCAATCTCGGCCTTGGTGATGGGCACACTCTCCGTGCGATACATCACACAATCGGTGTGTTGGATGCCCTTTTCATCGAGTTTGCGCGAGAAGTTGCCCTCCGTGCTATCGTTTTGTGGCACGAGGAACTTCTCCGAGCGGTGTTTGGCCATCACGGGTACGAGGTCGTCCACACGCCCTGTGGTGCCGAAAAACACTTTGCGCTTTCGGTACTGCACGAATTTCTGAATGTAGAGCGCCACAGACTCGCTCGAAGCAAAATACTTCATTGTTTCGGGCATCTTGAGGCGCAACGACTTGCAGAGTGTGAAGAAGTGGTCGATGGCGTGGCGCGAGGTGAACACGATAGCCGTGTGGGAAAGCACATCAACGCGCTGCTTACGAAAATCGTTCACACTGATGCCCACCACCCGAATGAACGGGCGAAACGTAAACGACACGCCAAATTTCTCGGCAATGTCGGTATAGGGAGACTTGGGCGAGGTGGGTCTGGGCTGGGAAACCAGTATTTTTTGTATCATATTGTGCTTAGAGAAAAAGCGTGCTACTACGGCGCGAAACTCACATCAGCGTTGCCAAAAGCCGCCACAATGCGGCCAACGGTGCTATTTCAAGCGTGCAAAAGTATAAAATCAAATGAATGAAACCGCCGCGATAGGTAAAAAAAGTGCTGTAACACTTCAAAGCCAGCGTCAATCTGCTAACCGCAATAACAAAAAAGAAAGCCACTTTGTATGCCACGGCGGGCGGTGCGAAAAAAACTTCAACAAGCAACAGAGGCAAGAGGATATAACCCATCAGGAACGTACACTGGGTGCGCTGCTGCACATAGAGCGTATGTTGCCAACGCTCAAAAAACACGCTATCGATGAATTTGTGAAGCAGGCCGCGCATGATATACCACGCAACAATAAGCCCCATACTTTTGAGCAACAAGCCATAGGGTGCGGTGGTCATAAACGCCGTTTCGTGCTCTGCACGCACATAGCACACGTAGGCCATCGCTCCGAGGAAGGCCACAAGGAGATGTAGCACGCGATTGTCGCCCACCTCTTCTATGTCTGTGCCATCGGTAGGCACGGCGCGCCGCAGGCGTAGGTCGTAGAAAAAGGCTGTTGCCGTTCGCACCACAAAGCCCCACGAACTAACCGCCAGCCACAGCAGCGCAAACGTACTGAGGAACAAGGCCACACACACGAAGTCGTCGTTGCGGAGGCTATACAGTGGCATCTCGCCATCTATCGCCCCGACGGCGGCGGTGCTTGTGGTATAATAATGCTGTGCTGGCGACAAGGTGTCGGCCTCGGAAACACCCATAGGCCAAGGTGCCGCACCCTGCTGGGCGGAGGGAGCGAAGGCCTGCTGGAGGCTGTCGGCGAGGGAGAGACGTGGCTGTGGGAGCATAAGCGGTTTAGAGCGCAGCAAACTTGGTGAGCGAGGCATCCCATAGCGGTGTTTCCTCACACAGGCGGACGGCTTCTACGGGGTTGGCTGTGGCGTGCCAAAGATTTGTGTGAATGGGACGCATAAAGCGTTCGGCCACGGCGCGGTTCAGGAGTTGAAGCAGGGGGTCGAAGTAGCCCCCTACATTTAGCATTACGATGGGTTTTAGAAACAACCCCAACTGCTTCCAGGTGATAATCTCTAAGAGCTCCTCTAAGGTGCCCACGCCGCCGGGAAGAGCGATACAGGCATCTGCCAACGCTGCCATACGCTCTTTGCGGGTGTGCATATCGGGCGTGACGATGAGGCGCGACATCTGCGTATGGTGCCAACCGTGGTCTATCATAAACTGAGGTATCACGCCCACGGCCTCGCCACCCGCCGCCAGCACCCCGTCGGCGGAGGCGGCCATCAGCCCCATACGCCCCGCACCATTGATAAGGGTGTGACCACGCTCGGCGAGCGTGCGCCCGAGCAATGTGGCAGCCTCAATAAATAAATCCGACACCTGGCCGCTCGAGGCAGCATAAACGCAAATGTTCATAGGAAAAGAAAGAAAAAATAAGGCGTTACGGTTTTCTCATTCAAAGTCCAAAAGCCGAGCGTATATCGTCCACACGATTGAGTTTCTCCCACGTAAAGAGTTCCACCTCACGCGTCTGTCCGTCGAAAGTCTTTGTTACTTTACGCGGTGTGCGCCCCATATGTCCATAGGCTGCCGTCTCGGCGTAGATGGGTTGGCGCAACAGGAGCGACTGTTCTATGGCATGCGGGCGGAGGTTGAAGAGCGTGGGGATTTTCGCTGCTATCTCACCATCGGAGAGGCTCACGTGGCTGCGGCCAAACGTGCTGACATAGACGCTAATGGGCTCGGCCACACCGATGGCATAACTGAGTTGCACCAACATCTCATCGGCCACGCCTGCGGCTACCATATTTTTGGCAATATGACGGGCGGCATAGGCTGCACTACGGTCAACCTTTGAAGGGTCTTTGCCACTGAACGCCCCGCCACCGTGTGCGCCGCGTCCGCCATAGGTATCAACAATAATTTTACGCCCCGTAAGACCGGTATCGCCCGCTGGGCCTCCGATAACAAACTTACCCGTGGGATTGACGAAAAACTTTATCTCGCCTTTCTCAAACAAAGCGCGCACCTGTGGCGTGCGGACACGCTCTTTGAGTACACGCGGGATAAGCACTTCAATGATGTCGCGACGTATCTGGGCAAGCATCTGGCGGTCGGCCTCTTGCTGCGAACCAGCTTCGGCGGCGGTGATAAATTCGTCGTGCTGTGTGCTTACAACAATGGTGTCGATACGTTGCGCGCGGTGGTTGTCATCGTACTCAATGGTTACCTGGCTCTTAGCATCGGGGCGCAGATAACGCATCTGCTTCCCCTCGCGGCGTATCTCGGCGAGTACCTCCACGAGGTCGTGAGCCAGTGCTAATGGCAGGGGCATATAGTTGTCGGTTTCGTTGTTGGCATAGCCGAACATCATTCCCTGGTCGCCAGCACCTTGCTCCGCGGCCTCGGTGCGCTCCACGCCACGGTTTATGTCGGGACTCTGTTCGTGAATGGCCGAAAGCACACCACACGAATCGGCACTGAAGAGATAGTTGTCCTGCGTGTAGCCTATGCGGCGAATGGTTTCGCGCGCCACAGTGGGAAGATCTACATAGGCCTCGCTCTTCACCTCGCCGGCAATGACTACCTGGCCTGTGGTGACCAATGTTTCGCAAGCCACTTTCGACTGCGGGTCGCGTGCAAGAAATTCGTCAAGCACGGCATCTGAAATCTGGTCGGCCACCTTGTCGGGATGGCCCTCGGAAACGGACTCTGAAGTAAATAGATACATAGCGTTTTATACGTAAAAAAGGAACGACGGACGCGAGTCGGCCATTCCTTGCTTATAGGTTTGTGTCGTAAAACTTAGTGTGTGCCAGGCGCGAAGCCTTCTTGTGAGCCAAGTTTTAGCATTTTTTACCGTGGTTGCAAGCAGCCAAATCTGTCCACGTGGGTTGTATTTCGGGTGCAAAAGTAATACTTCCGTCACAACAGAGAAAGCATTCCGATGTTTTTTACTTTTTTAGGCGCGAAGGCTAAAAGGATTATATGGTGATTTATAGGGTGTGCCATCTACTCTCCCCACGAGGCACGGTCGAGGTTGCGATAGCCCAAAGAGATAATCATATCAAGATTATAATATGGTATCTCACGTGAGACTTCCCTGTTCCCCTCTTGTCGAACCTGTCGGAATTTCCGACAAGTTGTTTCCTCCTCTAATTCCCCCTCATCGTAAATGTGCTTGATATGTTCAACCACATTAGTTCGGGAAGATCCGTAAAGCTCTGCCATCTGCTGTTGCGTCAGCCAAACGGTCTTATCTTCAAGTCTCACATCAAGTCGAATATTCCCGTCCTCCGACTGATAGATGATGATGTCCTGCTGTTCTTCCATACCTTAATAAAAATATTAAGTTCCAATTTGCTATTGTCTCATATTCCTCGCTCTGCCCAGTCGCTGCGGTCGAGGTTGCGGTAGCCAATTGCCTCAGCGATGTGCATGCTTTCTACCTTTTCGCTGCCGGCAAGGTCGGCGATGGTGCGGGCGCCCTTCAGGATGCGGCTGTAGGCACGGGCTGTATCTCGCAGTGGATATCTATCCGTGCGGTGTCTTTATACGCCGAAAATTTCTCACACATAATGCTTTTTTACCAATTCTCTTTCATGCTTTTCTTATTTGTCTTCGTTGAATAGACCGCGAATCTCCTTGTCGAAATCGGAGTCTATCTTTTGTGTGGGATTGAACAGTTTATACTCTTCCTCTGCCTTTTGGTCAGCCTCTTCCCTGCTAATCTTTCCCTTGTCAGGCAAAAGAGCATAGCGGCGGAAAGTGAGGAACTCGTTGACTGATGCCGCGAACTGCTCCATGCTGAAGGCATTCTCGCGTTCTATCAAATCTTCAATGTAGTCGAAGTAACCTGATACGGCACGCTCTAACCGTCGTATCTCTACTTCTGGTAAATAGTTCTTGGCAATCTTCGCATCACTTAGCAGTACTCGGCCATCAGGGGCATTTTTCCACGTCTGCAATCCCATATGGTCTTTGGTATGGTCGGCACGGGTATAGATAATCTCTGGAGCGGTCTGCCCTGTGATGGCATAGTGGAAACGGTTTTGCACCATCTGGTAGAACTCACGTGTCGTGGGTGAGCTGCGGTCATAGTCAAAAGAACATTCAGCATAAATGTCTGTTATCTGTTGCCAGATGCGCCGCTCGCTGGCACGGATGCTGCGCACCTTCTCCAACAACTCACGGAAGTAGTCCTTGCCAAAGACTGCCGTTCCTTGCTTCAGTCGATCTTCGTCAAGAGCAAACCCTTTCTTTATGTACTCATTCAGCACCTTGGTCGTCCATTGACGGAACTTTGTGGCTCTGGCAGATGAAACACGATAGCCAACAGCAATAATTATATCCAGATTATAAAAGTCGACCAGTTCTTCAACCTCGCCTCTTATTCCCCTATTTACGACAGTTGCAATTTTTGCAACCGTCGTTTCTTGCTGTAGTTCTCCGTCTTTGTAGATGTTGGCAATATGGCGGCTAACACCAGACTTGTCAATACCGAACAGTTGAGCTATTGCTTTCTGCGTAGCCCATATCGTTTCATCCCTGATTACTACCTGTACCTTGCCTTCTTCGTCTGGTAACTGGTAGAGAATGAATTGTATTTCGTTGTTCATGTTTATAACACTACTCCTTTATTATTAAAAAGCCTCGTTCACTCCATTAACTTTTTCCGTAAAGACTACTCAAGAAAAGTATGACTAAAGGCGGGTTCTATTAATTTCCACGGTTAAGTTTGACATAGACGGGGCTTTAACCTTTTCTCATCTTTATGACTCCTTTGGCCTCATGCGGTAAGCTTCATCGGTCGTGTAGCCCGCTACACACTCTCTTCAACAGACAGGCTGAAAGCAAAAATAGCTCAGAAATCTGACAAAGCGAATGAATAGAACCCACCTAAGAAGCAGGAGGCGCGAGGGGAAAAAGGTTTTTATGATTTATACGGCGTGGTTGCTACTCTCCCCACGAGGCACGGTCGAGGTTGCGATAGCCCACCGCCTCGCCGATATGGGCGGCGGTGATTTGTGGTGCGCCTTCAAGGTCGGCTATCGTTCGCGACACCTTGAGAATACGCTCGTAGGCTCGCGCGCTGAGGTTGAGGGCTCGCATCGCCTGTGCCAGACGCGCACTGCCTGCGGCATCGGGGCGTGCGTATTTTTCTATGAGGCGCGCACTCATCTGCGCGTTACAGTGCACGCCTTTCTCATCTTTGAAACGCTCGGTTTGCACCTCGCGCGCACGTACCACACGCTGACGTATCGCGGCACTGCTCTCACCACGGGGAGCGGTGGAAAGATCTTGGATAGGCACGGGGGTTACCTCTACCTGTATGTCAATACGGTCGAGCAAAGGACCGCTAATTTTTCCCATATAGCGGTGTATCTGCCCCGGGCTACAAGTGCACTGCTTGGTGGGGTGGTTGTAGTAGCCACACGGACAGGGGTTCATTGATGCCACGAGCATAAAGGAGCAGGGCAGCGTGGCGGAATACTTGGTGCGTGAGATGGTGATTTGCCGGTCTTCAAGCGGTTGGCGCATCGTCTCGAGGGCGGTGCGGCTAAACTCGGGCAGTTCGTCAAGGAAGAGGATACCATTGTGCGCCAGGCTGATTTCGCCCGGTTGGAGCGATGCCCCGCCGCCAATGAGAGCGACATCGCTAATCGTGTGGTGTGGCGAACGAAACGGTCGCTGGGTGATGAGGCTCGTGTTACGGTGGAGCTTACCCGCCACGGAGTGTATCTGTGTGGTCTCCAGGCTCTCGCTGAGTGTGAGTTGTGGCAGGATACCGGGCAGGCGTTTAGCCATCATACTTTTGCCGCAGCCGGGCGAGCCGATGAGCAACAGATTGTGACCTCCTGCGGCAGCCACCTCAAGGGCACGCTTCACGTTTTCCTGCCCTTTCACATCGCTCATATCCAACGGGAAACTACTCTGCGCAGCAAAGAACTCTTCGCGTGTGTTTATCTCTGTCGGCTGAAGCGTGCCTTGTCCGTTGAGGAAAGACACTACTTCTTGGAGGTGGGAAGCCCCTACAACACGCAGGTTGTTGACCACGGCGGCCTCGCGCACGTTGGCCTCGGGGACAATGAGTGTGGCGTAGCCCTTGGAGCGCGCTAAGATAGAGATAGACAAGGCCCCTTTCACAGGGCGTATGCTCCCATCGAGGCCTAACTCGCCAACAAGCATCGTGTGGTCAAGGACGTGGCAGTCCACCACTTTCTCTACAGCGAGCAAACCGATAGCGAGCGGGAGGTCGTAGGAGGTGCCTTCCTTGCGTACGTCGGCGGGAGCGAAGTTTGCCACAATATGGTTTTGCGGCGGCTGAAAACGGGAATTAGCCAACGCCGCCATTACACGCGTACTACTCTCGCGCACGGCATTGTCGGGCAGGCCTACCATAAAGATGGCCTGTGACATTTCGCGTTGTAGCTGTTTGGTCTTGTCTATTTCTAACGTGACGTCCTGTGCAGTAAGAGCGTTGAGTGCGGCGGTGTGGATTTTTACTAACACGATGCGAAGCGGTATTGAGATGTTTTGTCAGCGTAATTTCTTGATTTCATCGGGGAGGTTGGCGGGATCGACATCGCGCGCCTTTACTCGCCCGTCGCTACCAACGAGGAGGTTGCCCGGCACATAGCGCACGCCAAGGGTCTTCGCCACCGGCGAAGCGAAAGCTTTGCCATCGCACACCACGGGAAAGCCGAGCGTGTCGGTCTTGAGGCGGGTGCGCAGACGTTCCACGTCGGTGTCAAGGCTGACGAGCAACACTTTGAGATTGTTAGATGTGCCATTGCCCAGCATAGATAAGGCACGCATATATTCGTTGTAGCGGTTCGTCCACGTGGCGACAAAGGCAATAAGCAAGGGAGTCTCTCTGAATGTCTCGGAACTGATATGCTCTCCGTCGAGCGTGGTGGCACTAAACACAGGAAGCGGTTGGCCTACAATGCTCGTTAGGCGTGGACGCAACGACTGTTCCACAAATTGAAAGGCACGGCTCTTGGGCTGTGCGCGGCGCAACACCTCGAGTAGTGGAGTGACATACTGAGCAGGGGGTTGCTCTCTCCGTCCGAACACATCGCGCAACACCGCCACGGCAGCCATACTCTCGGCGTGGCTACGAATAAAGTCGGAGGCTGCGCGATAGCAGTCGCTCTCAGACTTGCCCGCCGTTTCCTGACGAAACTGCGAAAGAAGTTCGTTGTCGTCAGTGCCGCTAATGTCCATCTCGGCCAATTTCTGTGCGTCGCCGCCGATGCTTATCACCGCACCAGGTTCTAAGATAAGCGAGTATTCTGTGAAGTTTTGGAGCAACAACGTATAGAGAGAAGGCTCGCTTACGTTGATGTCGGCTTTGAAACTCCCGTTCTTAATGATGACGGTATCGATGCCCTCGGTCTGCCCATCGGCACTATAGAAATATAGCTCGGCATTCTGTACGTGCTTAAAGCCGCCCTGCACACGTGCTTTGTTGTGTCCTGGGCCGCAGGACAAAAGCATTGCGGCAAGGCAAAGACTCCATATTATATATATAGTGCGATACATCGGCAACGAGGCAACGAAGTGAGAAACAGGAGTTACTTTATCAGACTTTGGAACGTATCGTCGTTGAAGAGCGTGACGAACTCCAAATCGGTGGCGGCGCGTGCTTTCAAAGTGGGGTCGGCAGCAACGGCTTCGCGCAAGGCAGTAAGTGCATTGGCTTGCTGGCCAGTGCGAGCGGCTACTATGGCTTGGAGGTACTTCGTTGTGGCATCGGGTTTTGATGTAGCCGCAAGCGTGTTGGCGGCATTGAGATAATCGCCGGCTAAGAGTTGAGCCAGAGCCGCGCTGTTTGACTTTGTGTTGTTGAAACTCTGTACGGCCTGACGATACTTGCCCTGCGCTATTTGCAAATTGCCCAATGCCTCGCCGTAGCCGCGAGCAGCAGTGGCATGCGAGAGGAAATTCTCGGCCTCATCGGTGTCGCCCGTACCGAGGGCGGCCAGTGCGCTATTGAGATTTACCTCGGCGGCATCGCCTTTCAAGGCACGTGCTCGCGTAAGGTAGTTTGCTGCCGTGGCATAATCGCCCTGTTGATAAGCCAAAGCACCAAGATTATTGAGCGGACGGTAATCCGTGGGGTTTTGCGTGGCGGCGGCTTGATAAATACGGCGTTGCAAATTGGCATCGTCGGTAAGCGTAGCCCCATAGATAAGTTCTTCGGCACTAAGTTGCGTAGGATCATTGTTGAACTGCTCCAAAATCTCCTCGTCGCTGCGACCAATGATGTTGTAGTTGATAATCATACGCGCCCGGCGCAACGCGGGAAGCACGGTGTCGGCAAGTTCTCCGTAAGCGGCACTGATATTGCGTACCTGACGCTCGCGCTCCTCAGGGTCGTCGTACATAGAAAGGACACGCAGGATGACATCTTTATCTTGGATATTGGATGCGGCGACAAGGCGTTGGAAACCATCCCAGTCCTCTGCCGTGTAATTAGTGGTGATACTCGTTTGTAGCCCGAGGCTGTCCAACTGGCTACGTACGAAAGCCTCGGATGTACCACTGCGGCGCTCGGCCAGCTGACGGTTGAAGTCGAGCTTGCCATCAGGCGAGGCATAGGCACTTATCGTGATACCATCAATGGCAAAGCCGGTGTTCTCCGCCTTGATGCGCTTAAGCACTTGAAGGAAATCCTGCACACTCACGCCCTGCACCTCGCTTTGACGCACATCGGCCTTTGCCAAGAGGTAGAGGATTTGTGCCTCTTGTTGCTGGGCGATGGCATATTGATAGTTGTCGGTAGAAAGCGCGGGCTTTGCCGTAGCCACCGTACGGGTGGCAAGCGTAGAAGTGGCCAGCACGCCGGGGGCGACATAAATATCGGGCAACACGGTGGTCTTAGAGCCTTTCTGTTGCACCACTTTCATATAAAGCCCGCTCTGCATCATAGCAGGCACAAAGTCGAAGACCTCGCGCTGTGTGTAGTTACCGCCTAACCGGTAGCTGATTTCCTGAGCATTGCCACGCACTTTTTCACCTTGGAAAAGCATTGTTTCGCCACGCACCTCGTCGCCTTGATAGCGCAAAACGGGCGTAATGGCCACGGTGCTCTTACGGTTCATAAACTTTTCGGGCAAGCGACCATTGATAACCACTGGCACTTTGCCGCCGCCCTCTTCAAGCACCTGCGGCGTGATAGTGAAATTATCGGAAGTGAGTTGCACCTGCTTGCTACAACCACTCAGCAATAATGCTCCCGAAAGGAGAAGAAATGAAAAACGTTTCGTTGTCATATTGTTTTTGTTTGATTATTATTTTCTTTATGCAGATGTGTTTTCAGGTATCTTTCTCACGGCTTTGTAGAGGAAATATCCTCCCACGGCAATAAACGGCAGGCTAAGCATCTGGCCTTGATTAAGCCCGAGGGTGGAAATCATATCTATTTCCCACTGTTCTTGTACTTCCTTAAGGAATTCTATGAAGAGACGGAACGTGAAAATATAAGTCAGGCACAATCCAAAATAGAAGCCCGTGCCTACGCGATAGCGACTCTTTAGGTAAAACGCCAAACTTATAAAGAACAACAAGAGGTAAGCCAATGCCTCGAAGAGTTGGGCAGGATAGCGCGCGAAGTCCTCTCCATTTTGCACAAAGACAAAGCCGAGTACACTCTCCGTGGCTTTGCCCACTATTTCGCTGTTCATTAGGTTGCCCAACCGGATAGCACATGCCGTCACTGGCGTTGCAATGCCTATAATATCAACTACGGTAAGGATAGGCACTTTGTGACGCTTCACATAGAGCCACAGAGCCAAAATAATACCTGCCGTTCCGCCATGGCTGGCCAACCCGGCGTAGCCAATGAGTTTCCACGAGCCATCGGCAAGTTGTTTTATCGGCAAGAACATCTCAATGGGGTGCGACAAGAAATAGCCTGGCTCATAGAACAAGCAGTGTCCGAGGCGTGCTCCCACCAAAATGCCGATAAAGCAATAGAGGAAAAGAGGCTCAAACTTGTCCTGACCTATCTTTTCACGGCGATAAAGCCACTGTACAATGAAATAGGCGATAGCAAGGCCGATACACCAAAGCAGTCCGTACCAACGCACCTCAAAACTGCCCAAGGTGAAAAACACTTTATCTGGATTCCAAACGACAAAGTTTAGCATAGTTATATTCTTTTCCTAAGTTGTTCGCTCACACATTGAAGCGGAAATGCATAATGTCGCCATCCTGCACCTCGTAGTCCTTACCTTCTACGTGCAAAAGTCCGGCCTCGCGTACAGCGGCCTCACTGCCAAGACGCAGATAGTCGTTGTATTTAATCACCTCGGCACGAATAAACCCACGCTCGAAGTCGGTGTGTATCACACCGGCACACTGCGGGGCTTTCCAGCCCTTGCGATAAGTCCAGGCCTTTACTTCCATCTCGCCTGCGGTGATAAACGTTTGCAAGCCAAGCATCTGATAGGCGGTCTTTACCAAGCGGTTGCAACCACTCTCTGTAAGTCCGGCATCTTCAAGAAACATTTGGCGCTCTTCATAACTCTCCAGTTCAGCAATGTCGGCCTCGGTGCGTGCGGCAATCACCAAAATTTCGGCACCCTCGTCTTTCACCGCCTCGCGCACGGCTTCTACATAAGCATTACCCGACACGGCACTGGCCTCATCTACGTTGCATACATAGAGTACCGGTTTTGACGTAAGCAAAAACAGGTCGTGTGCGGCTTGTTGCTCTTCTTTGCTTTCAAACTGCACGGTGCGTGCCGATTTGCCGCTCTCTAATGCGGCCTTATACGCTTGCAGCACACCGAGTTCCACCTTCGCCTCTTTGTTACCGCCGATAGTGGCGAGTTTCTCAGTCTTAGCGAGACGGTTCTCTATCGTTTCCAGATCTTTGAGTTGAAGTTCGGTGTCGATAATCTCTTTGTCGCGCACGGGATTGACGCTGCCGTCAACATGGACTACGTTGCCGTCATCAAAACAACGTAACACGTGGATAATAGCGTCTGTCTGTCGTATGTTGCCGAGAAACTGATTGCCTAACCCCTCGCCTCTTGAAGCTCCTTTTACCAGCCCGGCGATATCAACAATCTCCACCGTGGCTGGCACGATACGTCCGGGATGGACAATCTCGGCCAGGCGCGTAAGGCGCTCGTCGGGAACGGTGATAACACCTACATTGGGTTCTATCGTACAGAAAGGAAAGTTTGCCGCCTGCGCTTTGGCACTCGACAAGGAGTTGAATAGCGTGGATTTGCCCACATTGGGCAGCCCTACGATGCCGCATTGTAATGCCATTGTACTGACTTAAGTAAAAAAGTATTTGCCTGCAAAGATACTTCAAGGCAGGCGCAAAATCAAATCAAAACAAGAATTGCTTTCTTATTCGCCTGCGCGCCGTTGTGTCTTTGCTTGTTTGACGTGGCGAGCGCGATGTATTTGCCAACTATTCACGATGTTTTGCCACAGGACGTAGCAACCTGGTGCCAACGACGTAGCAGGATTGAAGAAAGTGGACGTGGCCCAAATGATAAGTGCCGTATTCTTTTGCCCCAGAGCCTGTCCGCCTTCCACACGACTATTAAAGCAGTGTCCGATGCGTCGCCCGATGGAGAACTGTGCCAGACAGACGAGCAAAGCCCCCGCTGCGAGTGCCAGCAAGGTTGCTATGGGCAACGCTGATTGGTCGATGGCGCGGACGGTGATGCCACTCGTGGTGGCAAGAGCCAAGCACCACAGATAAAACGGCAAGTCGCTGTGGCGCACCACCCACCGATAGAGCGGCGAGAGCCAGTAGCGCACGGCACAACCCAATATGAGCGGAAGTACCAACACAGCACCTACGCGCCACAACACACGCACTCCTACTTGTACCATTGTAGCAAGGCTGCCCACGCCTGACGGGGCGAGCATAGCGGCACAAAAGGGGATGAACAAAGCGGACAAGAGACTGGAGATAAGCACATAGGCTGTCATATCTTGTATGTTTCCACCTAATTTCCCCGTTACCACGGGCGAAGCGGTGGCACACGGGGCTATCACACACGCCAAAGCCCCCGAGACCACTAAGCTTCCTCCGTCGCGAAGCATCATAGCCCCACCGAGAAGCACGGCAGCACTCGCTATTTGCACCGCCGTCAAGCGCAACGCCCACCGTGGCAGACGCAGCGTGCGAAAATCTACCTTTGTAAATGTAGCCCACAGAATAAGAAACACGTTGAACGGGAACAAACGCTCCACCCACGGCGTGAGGACATCTGCCGCCGCGTGCAAGGCCAAGCAACGCGTGAAGAGAAAATACAACGCCACCCCGATACTAATTGCTACAGGCAGTGTCCAGTCTTTCAGAAAACGTAACAGCCGTTTCATCGCTTCTTGTTATACACCTTGGATATCCATAATCCCGTCGTTGAAATGCTCACGGTCTTTCGCACCGTTACGAAGTTTGTTGCGATAAAAATACACCGTATTTACCGACAAATTCAAAATCGTTGCCACGCGTCCGGCATCGGTTATACCCAAACGCCAAAATGCTAACAGGCGCAATTCAGTGGACATCAATTCGTTTTCGGGCTTGCTAATCTGTGCCTCTGGCAACATCAAGGCGTTGACATTGGCGATGAAATTAGGATAGAGGCGCATAAAAGCAATGTCAAACCTTCTGAGCAATTCGCGTTGCGTCTTCTCGCTGTTGGCCTCGGAGGTGAGTTGGTTCAAGAGACCTGCGGCATCGTTATTCTTCAACTTACGCACCACCTGATGGCGCAGATGCACGTATTCAAACGTAGCATCGGTAGCGATGCCCATAAAATGTTTCAGCGCATCGGATTGTGCCTCCACCTGTGCTAAACTATTGGCCTCCCGTGCCGCAGCATTGGCCGACGAGGTGGACAAGAGGTTCATCTGGCGACGCATTAAGTGCTGGCGTCGTCGCACATTACGCCACAAGAATGCAGCACCCACCAACAGTAACAACACAAGCACAATGCTGACAACGCCTACGGTGTGCCAGAAGGCAAAACGTTGCGACAGGTGTTGGTAAACTTGTTGTAGCAACGGTGATAGTTGCACCTCGCGCGAGCGCGAGCCATAAAATAAGGCTTGTTCGTGCGCCAGACGTAGATAGGTTTCGGCGCGATTCCAGTCGCCATCATTGAGCAGTTGTTTTGCCAGAACTATCAAGGCCTCGTTGTCCATACGAGCCGCACGAATGTTGTAGATAGCTGCTTTGATGAGATATATCTCACGCTGCTCGGGCATCGCTTCATTTCGGTAACGATTGGAAATAACCATAGAAAGCAAGGCACGCTCTTGGTCGTTCTCCGAGCGCAAAAGCTTCATTTTTAGTTTATCAATAACTTCCTTATTATTTGTTATGGCTGCACCGCTATGAAGTGCCTGCTCTATATTGTCGGGACAGTAGTGGTAGAACGAGTCGCGCAACTCGGCTAAGAATTTCGCGTTTTGAGTAAGCAACGTTCCCGGTAAATTTAGGTGGTAAACAAAGTCGTTAATGTCGAAATACGACTCATAAATAAACCGCTTAAGTTCGGGCGAAGCGGCTTTCGGGCTAACTACCAGACTATCTAATATCTGAAAAGCGAAAGTGGATAATCCGGCATGACCAAAAAGCAAGGCCCGCTCACAAACCAAATTTACGTAAAGGGTATTGTCGTGCATATTCTCGGCTATTTGGAGTGCTTCCTCATTATATATTAACGCGCTATCGTTTTTATAGAAAAAAAACAGGATGGAAAGCGTATGCGCCGTTCGCACACGCTCTTCATTGCCGGCGGCACGGAGAAACTCTTTCTGTGCATTGGCTATCTTAATTTCTTGTAACGAACGATAATAAGTAGCCTCTGATACTGTGCGGTCTAATTCGCGTAAGAGTGAATCACGCTCGGAAACGGCGGCAAAACCTGCCGATACATACACAGCAAAAGCAATAAATAAACAACGTCGGAACATAACAATAAAATTTACGCCACAAAAGTATTGTTTTTGGATAGAACGTTGTAAGAAAGAAGCGCAAACTCGTTAAAAAGCAGGCCACTTTTAACACTTTTTTTCTTAGGGAGTTTATACATAACTCTATGATAGGCCTTTATGCAAGAACGCTTATATTACTGAAAATCAACAAGAGTAGTTTTCATTTCGTTTTAGATAGAATTTTTTAGGCCTTGTGACAACAGCGATGGGAGTTGTATCTTTGCATCGCATTTGGAAGAAGAATGATATAGAAACCTCCCGCCAGCAAACTCTTAGAAGTTGTCTCACAGAACAAACTACAGAAAATGGCTCTCCTTTCTTTATCACACCTTACCTACGGAGAGTAGATGAAAAAACGGCACATTCCACACAGCGGCGGCTGTGCGACAAAAAGAAAAAAAGACGTATTTATTTGTATGAAGCCAAAGAGTTGACGAAATTACTGTATCCGTTTCCTTATTATTGACTATTTGTTTTACACAATCTAATTCGTCAACACAAATCTTTGTGCTTCGTGTTATGGCGTCTGCACTGTCTCCTTAGAAAAGAGGCTTGTGGCAGACGCTATTTTCGTGTCGTCAGGTCAGTGCGCCTCAAGCCAGTTGTCCCCTACCCCACAGTCAGCCACGAGCGGAACAGACATTTCGTAGGCGTGTTCCATTTCTTCAACAACAAGGCGTTTTACCTCGTCAAGCTCGGCGGGCGGCACACTAAAATTGAGTTCATCGTGTACCTGTAGGATCATCTTCGTCTGTAAATGCGCCTTGTGAAAGCGTTCTGCGATACGCACCATAGCAACTTTGATAATATCGGCTGCTGTTCCTTGTATGGGTGCATTTACAGCGTTTCGCTCGGCATAGCCTCTCACCACAGCGTTATGAGAGTTTATGTCGGGCAGATAGCGTCGGCGATGGAAGGCTGTTTCTATGTAACCCTGCTGACGCGCTCGGAGGATGCACTGATCAATGTAGCGACGCACGCCTGGAAAAGTGAGGAAATAATTGTCTATAAGTGTTTTCGCCTCGCTACGGCTTACCTCCATACGCTCAGCCAAACCAAAGGCACTAATGCCATAGATAATACCAAAATTAGCCGTCTTAGCCTTTCGCCGTTCATCGCGAGAGATTTCTTCAACAGGCTTTTTGAATATCTTTGCTGCTGTGGCGGCGTGTACGTCTGCTCCCTGACGGAATGCTTCTATCATATTCTTATCGCCGCTTAGGTGAGCCATCAGCCGAAGCTCTATTTGTGAATAATCGGCACTGAAAAACACACAGCCACGCTCGGCGGTAAACGCCTTGCGCACCTCCCGTCCGTCCTCGCCACGCACTGGAATATTCTGCAGATTAGGATTTGACGAAGAGAGTCGCCCCGTGGCAGTCACCGACTGGTTGAAAGAGGTATGGATACGTCCCGTCTTGGGATTAATAAGTCGCGGCAGCGCATCAATGTATGTCCCTATTAGTTTTTTTAGCGCGCGGTGTGCCAGAATTTTGGCCACTATCGGATGTTTTGCCTTTAATGCCTCAAGTACAGCCTCGGACGTTTGGTACTGACCGGTCTTTGTCTTACGTACCTTATCCGTAATTTTTAGCTCCTCAAAGAATACATCGCCGACCTGCCTTGGTGAGGCAAGGTTGAAGGGGTGTCCAGCGAGGGCAAAGACTTCCGACTCGATATGGTTCATTCTCTCTTTGAAGAGGCGGCCTGTTTCCTCAAGCGCAACGGTGTCAAGCGTTACGCCGTGGCATTCCATCTCGGCCAAGACGGGCATCAGCGGCATCTCTATTTCGCGAAACACATCGTAAACCCCGGTTTGTTGCATCTCTTCAAGTAGGGGTGGCATCAGTTGCAGAGTGATGTCGGCATCCTCGCAAGCATAATCGCAGATAGCAGCAGGAGCGAGGTCGGCCATACTCTTCTGATTTTTTCCTTTTGGTCCTATAAGTTGATCAATGTGTATAGTGCGATAACCTAAGTAGGCCTCGGCCAAAGAATCCATACCGTGGCGCAGCTCAGGTTGGACTACATAATGCGCAAGCATCGTGTCGAACATCGGGGCTGCGAGCTTAATGCTGTAGGAGGCCAATACCATTAAGTCGTACTTTAAGTTTTGCCCAACTTTAAGTATCTCTGTGTGTGCAAAGAATGGTTGGAAGATTTCCACCATAGCCTGCGCTCTTACTACATCGTTCTTTGGAATAGCCACATACCACGCCTCGCCTTTCGCCACCGAGAAACTCATACCGACCAACTGAGCCGTGTGTGCATCAGTAGAAGTTGTTTCCGTATCCAACGCGACGGTATCAAATGTCAAAAGCTTTGCGCACAACGTTCTCGCACTATCTTCAGTTTCAATCAGTTGATAACTGTGCGGAGTGGAATTTAAGTCGGCGAGATTTTGATATTTTCGGCCTCCCGTTCCTACGTCGGAAAAATTAGAAGTCTCATTGTGGTTCGCTGCGCTAATCTCCCCCACCCCATCAAAAAGATCAGCCATCTCCGAAACTGGTGGAGCGGGTTTGGACGAGGCGTTTTCTGTGAGTGTTGCGTTTTCAGACTGAAAGGATTGGGCAAAGAGATCTACCATTCCGCTTTCTGCAACCTGAGCGGCGACAGTGCAGGCAGATCCTTCTTCCTGTTGCAGGCGATTAAGGAAAGAGCGAAATTCTAATCGCTCGTAAAGGGTTCTTAGTTTTTCGGTAGATTTTCGTCGTATGCGCAAATCGTCCCAAGAAACGTTGATGGGAACATCTGTACGAATTCTTACCAGCGTTTCTGCCAAACGAATGCTCTCCTCTCCGTTTACGACCTTTTGTTGCAGTGCGCCTTTTATCTCGTCTGTGTGGTCTAAAATTCCATCAAGCGTTCCAAACTGCTGAAGAAGTTTCTGTGCTGTTTTAGGTCCTACGCCGGGGCAGCCAGGAATGTTATCGGCTGTATCGCCAACGAGTGCGAGGTAATCTATCATTTGCTGGGTAGAGGCGAGGCCGTACTTCTGGCACACGGCGGCACTGTCCAACCGTTCCCAGGGTGTTGCCGCATTGCCCGGACGCACCATAGTGATGCCCGGCTCTACCAGTTGAGCGTAGTCCTTATCAGGCGTAATCATTACCACCTCAAGATGGTCTCTCACTCCTCGTTTAGCCATCGTGCCAATAACGTCATCAGCCTCAAAACCAGGCATCTCAAGAAGCGGGATATTGTAGGCATTAATCAGCTCCTTGATAAAAGGCACCGCCCAGCGAATATCCTCAGGTGTGGCTTCGCGCTGCGCTTTATACTCCTTATATAGTTCGTGGCGAAACGTGCCGCCGGCGGGGTCGAAAGCCACGGCGATATAATCGGGTTGCTCACGTTTTAGGACATCTTCGAGCGTGTTTACAAAACCGAAGACGGCTGACGTGTTTTCTCCACGTGAGTTGATACGCGGTGTGCGAATAAGAGCGTAGTAAGCACGATAGATAAGCGCATAAGCGTCAAGCAAACAAAGCTTCTTCATTTTTACGGGGGAGGAATAAGCTATGGGATAGCACTGTTAGGATATTCTAAAACAGTTTTTCGGCGTAAAGTTAGGCAAAATGTAACAAAATATGGCGGATAAATACTATTTTTGCACGCTAATGAAGAACGTCTCCCCCACCCCACTGCAACGTATTGCTGCTCCCGTTAGCAACGAGTTGCAATCGTATCGTGCATTATTTGAACGCACGCTACACCATAGCGAGCCACTTCTTGACGAGGCACTGTCCTATATACGCCAGCGCGAAGGCAAAATGATGCGCCCGATATTAGTACTCCTAATGGCACTTGAAGCGGGTGGTGTGAATAACAAAGCACTGACTGCCGCTGTGGCCTTAGAGTTGCTCCACACGGCGAGCCTTGTGCACGATGATGTAGTGGACGAAAGCACCCTGCGACGCGGTTTGGCATCAGTAAATCAAAAGTTTGGCAACAAAATTGCCGTATTGGTGGGCGACTATCTGCTTTCACTGTTGCTCTGTAAGGCCGCCGAAACGGGCGATAATATGATGGTGGAGCGTCTGGCACACTTAGGTGGCACACTCTCAGAGGGTGAAATCACACAGTTGGACTCCTCGCGCCACGAAGTACCCGACGAAGCGGCATATTTCCGTATCATAGACCACAAAACGGCTGCGCTGTTCGCCACCTGTGGCGAACTCGGAGCGTTGGCGGCAGGTGCTAAGAGCGAGAAAGTAGAACGCGCACGGCTCTACGGCGAGATGGTGGGGATATGTTTCCAAATTCGCGACGATATCTTTGATTTCTACGAAGATAAGCACATCGGAAAACCCACGGGGAACGACCTGCTGGAGGGCAAATTCACCCTGCCTATCATCTACGCCCTTCAAGCCGCCCCCTCCCCTGCCCTACTGCCTATTATAACACGTGTAAAGGCCTGCCAAGCCTCGCCGGAGGATGTCGCCACTCTCGTGGCATTTACCAAGAACCACGGCGGCATAGCCTACGCCAAAGATGTGATGAACCAGTATAGAGAAAAGGCAATCAAAGTGGTGGAAAGTTTTCACAACAAGGCAGTACGTGAGTCGCTTATTGCTTATGCTAACTACGTCGCAGCGAGAGAGATGTAGATAGATGAGACCTTGATAAAACTAAGTCCGATTGACCCTAAAATCAATCGGACTTAGTTTTATCAAGATACTATGCAACTCTCAAACGAACGGATAGGAGACTTCCTGCGTGCTATTCATTCCAATTGAAAACGCGCTTTCCGAGTTCCTCGGCATAGTTGAATTCATCGTAAACAACGAGCGTGCTATCGGTAAGCCTATACCCTCCGCCGTTCTGCATATCGGAAAATTCTACCACGTTAATGCGTTTGAGTTGGACGGACTGTTTGTCGTCGGCAACACGGAAATTCGTATCTTCAACATAAACGGGACGCAGCCAGTTCATACCATCTTTTCTATAGATAACATAGTAAATTTTCGGTTGTCCGCCCGCCTCATGACACCACACACCGATGACTTCCTCGGCCGGTGCAAAGGCTGCTACGGCATCGGTGAAGTTGGCGAACGTGAGGCTATCTGCCGCAGCAATGTCAGCCTCCGACTCGCCGATAAAGCGGTCGGGGTTGTTTAAGGTGTCAGACGTTTGGGCTGAAGGCTCTGTTTTTCCCCCGCAGGCACACAAAAACAACGAAAAAACGGTAAAAAGTAAAATGCTATAGCGTTCCATGTGAAAACGTTTTAGGAAATTAGAAAGGCTTTATGTCCTCTTGGGTGACGCGCTGCACAAGCAGGTTGGCCAATCGACTGGTACCGAGACGGAACAAACCGTCCCTTATCCACTCTTCTCCCAAGATTTCTCTCACAATGGTATAGTAAGTCAACGCATCGTCCACGGTTTGCAAGCCGCCAGCGGCTTTGAAACCAATACGTGTGCCGGTCTGCTGGTAGTACTCACGTATGGCTTGGCACATCACAAGAGCCGCCTCGGGCGTAGCGGCCGGAGATATTTTGCCTGTGCTTGTCTTAATGAAGTCAGCCCCTGCATAGATAGCTAAGACGGCGGCCTTTTTGATATTATGTGCCGTTTGTAGTGCGCCGGTCTCAAGTATAACTTTCAGAGGACGTCCGTCACACGCCGCTTTTAGCTCGCTTATTTCATCGGCACACGTTTCGTAGTCACCGCTTAGGAAAGCACCTACGCTTAGCACACAGTCCACCTCTTCTGCTCCGTCGTGGACGGCAAGAGCCGTCTCAACGGTTTTTACCTCTGCAAACGTTTGCGAACTGGGAAAGGCACCGCTCACTACACAGGCCGCCGTCTGCTCTACCTCAAGGCTCTGGCTCACTATCTTAGCAAAACGCGGATAGACACAAATGGTGGCTATTGGCGGCACATCAGGACGTTCGGCGTAGAATTTGTTGACGCGCTCAACGAGAGCAAGGACGCTCTCGCTGCTGTCGGTGACTTTTAGCGTGGTAAGTTCTACGGCAGCAAGCAACTGGCGCATAACTTCGGGTGTGTCGTACTTGGCACTATTCTCAGCCACGAGGCGACGCACCTGCTCGGTGACAATCTCATCGTGGAGGTGCAGGTCGTGTTTCGCAAAGGCTTGTTGATACTTGTCCTGGGGATGTTCGCTGTGGCATTGACAGTGGTCGTGATTGTGGTCGTGCATAATGTCGTATTTAGATATTAGACGGGCGAAACTCTCTCGCCGCTTATTTTTCGGATAGGGTGGGGGATTTTACTGGAGCTTAGGATTGTGCTTATGACGTAGTGCATCGCGCTCCGTCTTTTTGGCAAAGGACTTCTCAAGTGCGTCATTGATATCCACACCCGTTTGATTGGCCAGACAGATAAGCACCCATAGTACATCGGCTAACTCCTCAGCGAGACTAAGATGCTCGTCAGGCTTGGCACTCTGGTCGCCGTAACGACGAGCTACGACGCGCGCCAGTTCACCTACCTCTTCGGTGAGGCAAGCCATATTAGTCAGTTCACTGAAATAGCGCACACCGTATTGCTTTATCCAAGCATCAACGCGCTGCTGGGCTTCTTGTAGAGTCATCGTAGGGGGCTATTCTTTATTCTTCGTGTCTATGCAAATCGTTACAGGTCCATCGTTCACCAGCGACACTTTCATATCTGCGCCAAAACGACCGGTAGGAATGGGTTTGCCTGTCTCTTTACTCAACAACCACGTGAAACGTTCGTAGAGGGGTACGGCAATTTCTGGACTTGCTGCGCGGATATAAGAGGGTCTGTTTCCCTTTTTTGTAGAAGCCATCAGTGTAAACTGGCTCACCACAAGGATGTCGCCACCAGCGTCCTGCACACTTCGGTTCATCACTCCGTTGGCATCATCGAAGACACGCAAGCGTGCAATTTTGGCAGCGAGCCAAGCAGCATCATCATCGGTGTCGTCGGGCTGTACGCCGAGCAACACAAGCAGGCCTTTGTCTATCATAGCCACGACATCTCCTGCGATAGATACGCTTGCCGACTGTACGCGTTGGATAACGGTGCGCATAGGATGGGGTAGGGGAGAGGTTAGAATAGGAAAGTGTCTCACGCAACAGCCGTCCGCTACGTTGCAACATATAATTTGCTGGCAAAAATAGTGGTTTTCTTTTATTCCTGTGCAGCTTTTCGCAGGTTTTCAAACAAAGCGGTGCCGCGCTTCGCACCGATGACATCTTGCAACTGTGCTTCTGTGGCCTCGCGTATGCGCTTTACGCTGCCAAAACGCTTAAGGAGGATTTCCTTGGTTCGCTCGCCGATGCCAGGTATTTGGTCGAGGGCACTGGCACGCTGACGTTTGCTGCGTTTCTCACGGTGGAAAGTGATGGCAAATCGGTGAACCTCATCTTGCATAGCGGTGAGCGTGCGAAAAAGTTGGCTATCGGCCTTCATTCCCACGGTAAGGGGTGGTGTGCCGTAGAGGAGTTCGCGTGTGCGGTGGCGGTCGTCCTTAGCAAGTCCCGCCACGGGAATTTTCAGTCCTAACTCGTCCTCCACAATAACGCGTATCGACTCCATCTGTCCGCGCCCGCCATCGGCAATAATCAAGTCGGGCAGGCGCTCGCCCTCATCGCGGAGGCGTGAATAGCGACGATGCACCACCTCGCGCATAGAAGCGTAGTCGTCAGGGCCTACAACGGTTTTAATGTTGTACTTACGATAGAAACGCTTAGCAGGTTTGAGGCGCTCAAATACCACACACACCGCCACGGCATCAGAACCGCTGATATTAGAGTTATCGAAGAGTTCTATACGATAGGGGAGGGTGGGCAACGAAAGGTCGTGCTGTATCTCTTTCATCAGGCGCACGGCCTTTTGTTCGGGATTGAGCTTCTCGGCTTGCTTAAGCCGGTCGAACTTATACTGCTTTACGTTGAGATGAGAAAGCTCCAAAAGTTTGCGTTTATCACCTTTTTGCGGCACTGTTTGCTGAGCGATGTCCTCGGGCAGATCTACGGGGAAAGGCACCACGACTTCCTTTGCCTCACTCCCATAACGGGAGCGCATCTCCACTATAGCCAACGCGAGGAGTTCGGCATCGGTCTCCTCAAGCTTCTTCTTGTACTCAAAGGTAAAAGCCTGTGTGATAGCCCCCGCCGTGACGTGAAGGAAATTGACGTATGCCGTGCGCTCGTCGCTCTCTATGTTAAAGACATCAAGGTTGTGGAGCGTGGCGGAAACAACTTCGCTCTTCTCCTTATAGGACGTAATGGCGAACAACTGTCGCTTCACCTGTTCTGCCTCTTCAAAACGGAGTTCCTCTGCCAAACGCTCCATACGCTCGCGCAAGCAACGCGCCACGCCTGCCACATTGCCTTTCAGAATTTCGCGACATTGCTCAATGGACTGCAAATAGTCCTGGTGCGACTGCCGACCTGTGCACGGCGCGAGGCAACGATGAAGATGGTATTCCAAACACACGTCGTACTTCCCCTGCTCCACGCCCTCGCGCGTTAACGCCTTGTGACACGGGCGCGGATGATAGAGCTCGCGGCAGAGATCCAGAAGGGCGTAAAGCGTAGGGACGTGGCTATAAGGCCCAAAGTATTGCGCTCCGCGCCTGCTGCGGTCGCGCGTCTTAAAAATACGCGGCAGGTATTCTTGGCTCACGGCAATACTGGGATAGGTTTTGTCGTCCTTCAATAATACATTGTACTTCGGCTTGTATTGTTTGATTAAGCTGTTTTCCAGAAGCAAGGCATCAGCCTCTGTTTTGACCACAACGTAACGAATGTCACAAATTTTAGAAACGAGCAACCGCGTCTTAGCCGACACCTGTTCTTTAACGAAATAAGAAGCGACACGGCGGCGCAGGTTTTTGGCCTTACCTACGTAGATAATTGTGCCTCTCTCGTCCACATACTGATAACTACCCGGACTTTCGGGTAGGTTGCGGACGATTTCCATCAGACGTGGTTTAGTGTCTGGCTTCATAAAAGGCAAAAAAGAAAAGGCTATTTAGCGCGAAACTTCTAACAACACCGAGACATCTTCGTCCTTGAGTGCTTCGCGTCCTTGCAAGCCCTCCATACGGAGTTCTAAGATAAAGTTCACGAACACGCTACGCGGATTAAAGGAACGCACCAACTGACAAGCGGCAAGCATAGAACCACCCGTAGCCAAGAGGTCGTCGTGGATAAGCACCACATCGTCGTTCGTGATGGCATCGTCGTGGAGTTCTATGCAGTCGTAGCCGTATTCTTTCATATAAGATGCCTTGCGCGTCATACCCGGAAGTTTACCCGGTTTCCTACACATCACAAACCCTGCACCGAGGCGCGCTGCCAAAATAGCACCGAGTACAAATCCGCGCGACTCTATGCCGACCACCTTGGTCACACCCTTGTCCTTGTACAAACGGTAAAGCTCATCGGAAAGCACAGACAGGCATTGGGCATTCTTAAAAACAGTGCTGACATCCTGAAACTGGATACCAGGTTTAGGGTAATCTGGGATGTTCCTCAGATTGTCAAGAATAAATTGTTTATCCATTGATGGAGATTGTATAAGATGGGAAATAATTAAACGAAACTCAAACAAAGAAAAATCTTCTATCAAACAGTTCCTGCACCCCCTACTGTCTTCAACAAAAGAAATGTTTGAAAAACGCTTTTCTTAATTGTTCCACGTGGAACACTAACGCCCACAAAGAACAAGAAGCACGCTAATGTCGCTTGGGGAGACACCTGGAATACGGCTGGCTTGAGCGATGGTGCGCGGATTTACTGCGGAGAGTTTTTGGCGTCCCTCAGTAGAAATACTCTTAACAGAGGCGTAGTCAAAATGGTCTTGAATTACTATATCCTCAAGGCGTTTCATCTTCTCGGCCTCCGTCCGCTCACGAGCTATGTAGCCCTCGTACTTTACAAAGACCTCTGCCGACTCTGCTGCCTCAAACTTTGCATCGCCTTGCTTTTCAATAAGTTGAAGAAGATTGAGCAGGACTTGGGACAGCGTCGAAAGCGACACGCCAGGTCGGCGCAGGATCTCGGCAATTTTTGCCCCACGTTGCAGGGAAGCACTGCCGCATTGTTCAAGAACAGCGTTCACCTCGTCGGGGCGAACGGTGGTTTCTTTCAGATAGGAAACTATTTCGCTGATGGCTGTTTGCTTTTGACCAAAGCGCGACTGGCGTTGCTCGGTGGCTAAGCCGAAACGAATGGCATAGGGTGTGAGGCGCGCATCAGCGTTGTCTTGACGGAGGAGGATACGAAACTCGGCACGCGAGGTGAACATACGATAGGGTTCGTCCACGCCTTTAGTCACTAAATCATCTATCAACACGCCGATATAAGCCTCATCGCGGCGCAGGATAAAAGGTGCTTCGCCACGAATGTGCAACGCCGCATTGATACCTGCTACGAGGCCTTGCCCTGCGGCCTCCTCGTAGCCCGTGGTGCCGTTTACCTGTCCCGCCAAAAAGAGTCCACTCACGTGCTTGCTCTCTAAGGTGTGCAAGAGGTCGATGGGATTGAAAAAGTCATACTCTATGGCATAACCGGGTCGGTATATCTCCACATCGCGAAAGGCAGGGATTTGGCGCAGTGCCTCTATCTGGATTTCTACAGGGAGGCTGGAGGAGAAGCCATTGAGATACATCTCGCGTGTGTCCGTGCCTTCTGGCTCAAGAAACAAGGGGTGGTGGTCGCGGCTGGCGAAAGTCACGATTTTCGTCTCTATGCTCGGACAATAGCGCGGCCCGATACTCTGTATCTGTCCGTTATAGAGTGGCGAATCCGGCAGGCCGCGTTGTAAGACGGCATGTGTCGCAGCATTGGTGTAGCACGTCCAACACGGCAACTGCGGCAGAGGGCGCGGAGCGGAAAGGAAAGAGAATTGAGCGGGGTTGCTATCGCCGGGTTCCACGTCCATCTCTTCTAAATGCACGCTACGGCGATCGATACGCATAGGTGTGCCTGTCTTCATTCGTGAAGCGCGAAGACCAAGGCGTTCTAAACTTCGGGTAAGAAACATTGCGGCAGGCTCGGCGGCTCGTCCGCCCGGTAGCGTGCGACGGCCTATGTGCATTAGTCCGCCAAGAAAAGTCCCGGCGGTAATTATGACAGCCTTGGCGCGAAGTTCCAATCCCCAAATGGTGCGCACGCCACAAACAGAACCGTTCTCAGTGAGAACCTCCACAACTTCGTCTTGCAGGAAATGAAGATGCGGCGTGGCTTCAAGCCTCTCGCGCCAAGCCTGAATAAACTTGGCACGGTCGCATTGTGCTCGCGGACTCCACATTGCAGGACCTTTTGAGCGGTTAAGCATACGGAATTGTATTGTGGTGGCATCCGTCACCTCACCGGTGAGGCCACCGAGCGCGTCTATCTCTCTTACTATCTGCCCTTTCGCTATGCCGCCAATCGCAGGATTGCACGACATCTGCGCGAGTTTGTTGAGGTCGAGCGTCACTAAGCACGTCGCCTGCCCCATACGTGCCGCAGCAGAGGCAGCCTCGCACCCCGCATGGCCACCACCCACCACGACAACGTCGTAGCGCGACAAGGTATAGAAAGAAGGGGTGGGGGAGTGTGGCATATCTAAATGTAAAGTGGCATTTGCCAACAGCATCTTGCAGAGGTCAAAGCTCTTGCAAGGCACAAAGATACTGTGATTTCGGTAATTAGACAGCGTTTTCACCACATTTCTTGGCCTTACTGCTGATTGGTAAAAGTACGACACGAAAAGCATTAAGGTTTCTTTCTGTCATTGCTCTTTCTACTTTTTTCTTTCGTGTAGTACGTCGTGGCGCATCTTACCACGCACCGTGAAGACGAACTTTTGCGTTAAGCCAGAAGAGCAATGCGAAGCTTGCTTCGGCATTGCCTTGTCGAGTTAACGTCTGTTGAAAACGAACGTTAGAAACGCGGATTTAAGAAAATTTTACATACTTTTGCAGCGTTTTATCCAATCCTTAAACACTTTATCATTATGAAGAATCATTCAAAACGATGCTCTTGTTGTTCGCAGCAATAGCCCTTCCGTTCGTCGTTACGGCTTGTAGCGATAAAGACGATGACGACACCGACCAAGGCGGCAACACGCCCGAAAGCGTTACCAACAATGTCACGGCTGGCACAGGCTCAATGAATTCTCTCGCCGGCAAATTTTCCGGCTCCGATGAGTTGATGCACTTTCTCACTAGTCTCAGCCAACAAATCAAGCACAAAATTAACGGCAAAGGAGACCTTGACGATTATGATGAAGAAGAGATAGACTACACCTTTATCTACGATGAGGCCACACGCAACTTGGTAAAAATAGAAAGCGTATGCGATGGCGATTATACAGAATTTGACTTCACTAATCCCAATCTGGTTGTTCTTACTATAGATAACGGACTAAAAATAAATCTCGGCGTGAGTTATAATGAAGATGGTTACATCTCGAAGATTGAACAAGACTATTCGTACGAGGCACTATCCGATGACGGAACTATCAACTACGGAACAGCAAGAAACAAATCCTCACACAATTTCACTTATGTTGACGGCTATCTAACGTCATACACTCAGACATACTCCTCTTCCGAGTATTATGAAGACGGCGAGCCTTATGAATTAGAAGGAACCGATTCCTACACGTTAGAATGGGCTGATGGCACGCTCAACAAGGTTACATACGAAAGCCAAGACGAAGATGATACTTTCAAACAAATATGGATGGCTGACTATTCATCGGACAGCGAAATAGATAACTCGTCGCTACAATGGGAGGGAATGACTTCTATTCCGTTTGTATCCGAATTAAACATTCCTTTCTTCTATTTGAACCTGCTCGGCAAGGCCAGCAATAAAATTCCTTATGTTTGGCGTTTCTCTTATATTTATAACGGCGAATATCTATATAACAACATAGCCGGTAGTTACGCTGACGAGACAAACTACACAGACTTTAGTTTGGTTTCAGAATCTGTTGGTAATGCTACACAAGTAGGTTCCTACTCTTACTTCACCACTTTCACCTACGATGAAGACTGATAAAGACGGCTTTTAACACTCCTCATCTTTATGTGTAGCCTCGTCAAGTGGCTTTGAAAAAACAAAAGAAAACGGCTGCGCTTAGTTACTCCTTGGAAAGACTAAGCGCAGCCGCTTTTTTGTGGACTTCATTTGTCGGTGACCTAACTACGCATCGATATTGGCGTAGGTAGCGTTTTTCTCAATAAATTCCTTGCGCGGCCCAACGTCTTCACCCATAAGCATTGAAAAGATATAGTCGGCCTCAGCAGCATTTTCGATACTTACCTTTTTGAGTAGTCGCGTCTCTGGGTTCATCGTAGTTTCCCAGAGTTGCGCGGGATTCATTTCGCCCAAACCTTTATAGCGCTGCGTCTGAATGCTATTCTCGCTACCATCGCCATATTCCTCAATGAAACGCTGGCGAGCAGCATCGTCGTAGCAATACTCTTCCACCTTGCCTTTCTTGCAACGATAGAGTGGGGGATTGGCAATGTAGAGGTGGCCTTGTTCGATGAGTTGCGGCATATAGCGATAGAAAAGTGTCATTACGAGCGTGTCAATGTGGCGTCCGTCCACATCGGCATCGGTCATAATGATAACCTTGTCGTAGCGCAGTTTCTCTATATTGGCTTCTTTGCTGTCCTCGTCCACCCCGAAGCGTACGCCAAGGGCTTGGATAATGTTGTTCACCTCATCGCTCTCAAAAGCCTTGTGCCACATTGCTTTTTCTACGTTCAGTATTTTTCCACGCAGGGGCAAAATGGCTTGCGTGAGCCTGCTGCGGCCTTGTTTTGCGCTTCCGCCGGCACTGTCGCCCTCCACGAGGAAGAGTTCGCACTCTTCGGGGTTTTTGGAGGAGCAGTCTGCTAATTTTCCGGGCAGGCCTCCGCCTGTGAGCGGCGATTTGCGTTGTACGCTCTCGCGTGCTTTGCGTGCAGCGATGCGTGCCGTGGCTGCAAGGATTACCTTATCAACGATGAGTTTGCCTTCTTTGGGATGCTCTTCTAAATAGTTGGTAAGAGCCTCGCCCACGGCCTGTGTCACAGCACCGCTGACTTCACTATTGCCGAGTTTTGTTTTTGTCTGTCCTTCAAATTGAGGCTCGGCCACTTTTACAGAAATCACCGCCGTGAGACCCTCGCGGAAGTCCTCGCCAGCAATTTCTATTTTGGCTTTTTCTATTTGTTTGGCCGCCGTTTCCTCAGCGTATTTCTTCAGCACACGGGTGAGTGCCATACGGAAACCGACGAGATGCGTACCGCCTTCTATCGTATTGATGTCGTTGACATAGGAATGAACGTTTTCATTGTACGACGTGTTGTACATAATAGCCACCTCAATAGGTATATCGTTTTTCTCAGTGTTGAGATAAATCACATCGTCAAAGAGATGTACGCGGCTACTATCAATATAACGCACAAACTCGCGCAGTCCGTTCTCGCTATAGAACGTTTCCTCGCGCACGTTGCCTTCTTCGTCGGGACGCTCGTCGCGAAGCACAATGTGAACACCTGCGTTAAGGAACGCCAGTTCACGCATACGGTTCGCAATAATGTCGTATTTATAGTTTGTGGTTGTAAAAATAGTATTGTCGGGCCAAAATTGTTGCCGCGTGCCTCGTAGCTCGGTCTCGCCCACCACTTTCACGGGATAGAGCGGACGCCCTATCTCGTATTCTTGTTGGTAGATTTTACCATCGCGAAACACCTGCGATGTCATATGTTTGGAAAGGGCGTTTACGCAACTCACGCCGACGCCGTGCAATCCGCCCGATACCTTATAAGAATTCTTGTCGAACTTACCCCCAGCGTGCAGTACGGTCATAACGACCTCTAAGGCAGAGCGATGTTCCTTCGGATGTTCATCAACAGGAATGCCGCGCCCATCGTCTTGCACAATGATGCTATTGTCTTTGCATATCGTCACTTCAATGTTGTTGCAGTAGCCAGCAAGTGCTTCGTCAATGCAGTTGTCCACGGTTTCATAGACCAGATGATGTAACCCTTTCTCACTGATGTCGCCGATGTACATGGCGGGGCGCTTCCTCACGGCCTCAAGTCCTTCCAGGACGGTGATGTTTGAGGCAGAATAATTCGCTGGTGCGCCTGTTTGTGCTTGTTCGTTCATATCTTGACGTTTCGTTTGCCAATAAAAAAAAGCCCCGTTTGGCTTAAAAGCGGGGCAAAGGTACTAAAAAATAGGCAAAGGGGTGATTTTTCAGGATAGAAAAACACGTCTAAGTCTTTCGCATTAGCGTCAATCCGTCGCGCAGGGGTAATATCACGGTTTCTACACGGGAGTCACGCGCCACCAGGTCGTTAAATCGTCGAATGCCCTCGGTCTGCGCATCGTGGTGGTCGCCCTCTGCAACGTGGCCGTTCCACAGCGTGTTGTCGAAGACGAGTAATCCGCCAGTACTCATACGCGGAAGTATCATCTCAAAGTATTCGACGTACTGCCGCTTGTTGCCGTCAATAAATGCCATTTGGAAAGTTTCGTGGCGTTGAGGCAGCAGCACGAGCGCATCGCCCACCTGCATTTCTATTTTTTCGGCATAAGGCGAGCCTTCAAGCCACGGACGTGTAAAGTCCTCCTGTTCGTCATTGATTTCGTACGTCAAAATCTTTCCTTCCTCGGGTAGTGCTGCTGCAATACAGAGTGTGGCATATCCCGAGAACGTACCTATCTCCAACACGTGCTGTGGTCTTACCAGTGCCGTCAGCATACGGAGGAACGAGCCCTGCACGTGTCCTGATGCCATTCGTGGGCGTAGCAACCGCAAGTTGGTGGCACGGTAGAGGCTATGGAGATACTTGTCCTCGGGTGTTATGTGGGATAGGATATAGTCGTCGATAGACATTCAGATAGCGAGTTTAGTAGGAGGAATAAACTATATGGGATGTTAGGCTGACTTGCTTCTTTGTGCCTTATCAGTGTCGTAGGTATAACAAGCAAGGTGCAACCCTCTGGGAGCGTAGGCGGCTCGTCTGCATCGTTCTGCACGTGGGCGGCATACGCTTCTACAGACTGCCTCTACTGAATCCTTTTGCACGCGGGCGGCGTGTGCTTCCAGCAGCAAGGGAGGATACGTGCGTTTTCAGCGTAGTCCGACCGTGATTAAACATAGTCCGATTGATTTTGAAATCAAAGGCTTTGATTTTAAAATCAATCGGATTGATTTTAAAATCAATCGGACTATGTTTAGATGCCGTCCAACCTATTTTCTCCTTCGCGCTTTTGCCCTCTTCAATGCGATGCTACGGTTATGATTCAAGTGGCGGGAGTTATGAAAACACACCCGTGTTGCAGGTAGGGCATCCAAGGTGCAACTGTCAGGGAGTGCAGGCGGCTCGCCTGCTTGCCCTATAAGGGAAACAGCATTGCTATGCTCGTCGCCTTTTTTTGGTTTTTCGCTACTAACGAAACTTGTGTACCTTATAGAACAGCCCGTTATCCTTTTCGCGCGAGCAAGGCTTGCACGGCGAGCCGATAACTCTGCATACCGAATCCCGCTATCACACCCTCGCAACCCGCGGAGATAAGACTTTTGTGGCGAAAGTCTTCGCGTTGGTGAACATTGCTCAAATGCACTTCCACCACAGGTATTTCTATGCCGCGAATAGCATCGAGCAGAGCCACCGAAGTGTGTGTAAAAGCCCCCGCGTTGAATGCCACACCAAAAAATCCTTCGTCGTTAGCCTGCCAAAGGCGGTCTATCAGCGCACCTTCGTGGTTGCTTTGGAAATAAACGATTTCACACGATGGGAACAGCTCGGCCAACGCTTCTAAACAATCGCTCATTGTCTGTGTGCCATAAATTTCGGGTTCGCGCGCTCCCAAGCGATCCAGGTTTGGGCCGTTGAGTATCAGTATCTTTTTCATTTGTCTTTGTGTTTTGTTATAACGATATTCACGGACGTCTTTACTCCTCCCACGTTATCCACGCGCTGACGAGCCAGTGGTTAAGGAGGTCTCCGTCAATGGGCTGCGCATTGGGTATAGCGATGGAAAGTATATGTGTGCCAGGAGTAACGTTGTAAAGAGGAATGCGCACGGGCATCACCTGGCTTCCTGGACACCAGCCAGAGCGTGAGAGATCGGACGAAGCCAGCGTCTCCTCTATACGTTTTTGTCCGCGCGTGCCTTGCGAGGTGATATACGCAGCCTCTCGCTCTTGCAACCACACGCCTGTGGAGGGGTTGTATCGTCGGAAGGTGTAGCAATCGGTGCGCCAGGGTGTGAAGCGAAACACCTCTTGCGCGTCAAGGCTTATGACATTCTCACACGGCACAAACTCATCGCCGCCGCTGTGTCCGCCATGTCCCGACGCTACGTAATAAAGCATTGCCCGCCGCGCCTTCGCAGGCATCTTAAACGCCACGTTGAGCGCGCGGCGTGCGAAGAGGTCGCAATAGTCTTGCTGGTAATAGGAAATAGTATTTACCAAGGGAACTACGTGTTGCGTGGTGGCTTTGTCGCCTTTGACGCGGCTCTCTTCAAGTGTAAGGCAGACAGAGGCTTCATAGCCCTCGGCGGTCCAGGAGTCGATGGCCAGCCCCACCCAACAACTATCTTGCAGCAGCGAAAGGCGGTCGGTGACATCGTCGCGCCATTCCACACTGTCGGCATACGTATCAAGCCACACGGGTTGAACGTGCTGCCGCGACGTACTGTCGCGCGGGGTGTAGAACCCCACGCCAAAAGGTGTCATAAAGCGCATCAGTTCTATACAGGGTGCATAGTCGGGTGCCACAGCCACTATACCGGGAAAGTTCTCTGTGCCGTGGTCGGCGAGTGCGGGGTAGGTGGCCAAGCCGCGTGCCACAGAAATCATACTCACCGCCTGCTTGCAGGGTATCAGGAATACACTTCCCGTCTTGTCCCAACGGTCGCCGTGGGAACGTAGGCTGACGCTGATTGTGGCTCGCGCGTCGCGTTTTGTGCGGGGCAGACATACTTTTCGCAGTACGATGCGCCCGTTGCCTATCACGAGTGTGCCGTCGGCTTCTTGGCAGATGCTGCCGGGATGGTCGGTCTCGCTGAAATTAACAACACGGTGGTCGAACACCCGATAGTTATATATGGTGTCGAATGGCGCAGCCTGTACGCAAAGCGCACAGGCTGCGAGGAGGGAACAAAGAGTTCGTTTCATAGGAAAGGCTAAGCCACTTTCTCCAGCCGCTTCATCACGGCAAACATAAATGCAGCACTCAAGAGGCAAAGCACAATGAATACCGTCCACACAATCCAGAGCGGCAGGTCGCCCCAAAGGAAGCCTCCTACACTGACTAAGAAGTTACCCAGCGCAGTGGCCACAAACCATCCACCCATCATCGTACCCTTAAGTTTGGCCGGAGCCACCTTTGACACAAAGGAGATACCCATAGGTGAGAGAAGCAACTCACCAAAAGTGAGTACGAGGTATGTACCTATGAGGATGTTAGGACTGGCAAACGTTTTGTCGGCATCGGCTGCGGCAGCCTGTGCATCGGGGGTGAGCAGCCCGATAGAGCCCGCTACCATAATGAGATAGGCCGCGCCTGCCACGAGCATACCATAGGCTATCTTGCGCGGAGCACTGGGCTCTTTCTTACGTGCAGCGAGCCAACCGAAAATAGCCAGGCTCACGGGCGTAAGGGCTACGACAAAACTGGGATTAAACTGTTGGAAGATAGGAGCAGCGAGATCCACGGCTTTGCCTTCTGAGGCGACGTACTGATAGTAAAGTGCCCCAGCACACGCCAAGAGTACCACGCCGCTAATCGTCTTGGCCAGACGGCTCTTGCTTTGGAAGAGCGAGAAAAGCGCATAGACGATGATGATGCAGAGTACCAAGTTCAGCACGTTGAAAGGCATTGCTGCTGCACCCACCACGGTAGGTGTCACAAACTCATCGGCAAAATACGTGAGCGTGAGACCGTTTTGGTGGAAGGCCATCCAGAAGAAGATTACCACGGCAAAGACCAGGCAGAGAGCCACGACGCGGTCTTTTGTGTCCTTCGGATCTTCTTCCTCCTGTACGGCGGCATCGGCGGCGGCCTTCTTCGTGTCGCTCTCCACGTGTCGGAAGGTGAAGCGCATACCGTAGTAGATAGCGATGGAAAGTACGAGCGACAGACAAGCCACGGCAAAGGCGTAGTGATAAGCCTCGGCATGGGTGCAACCGAAGGAGGCTTCTCCCCATTTCATTATCTCAACGGCTGCCGTCGGAGCAAAGAGTGCGCCGATATTTATAGCCATATAAAAGATAGAAAAACCGCTGTCGCGCGACGCACTAAAGGAAGCCTCGTCGTAGAGATTGCCCACCATCACTTGCAGATTGCCCTTAAAGAGTCCGGTGCCGAAACTGATCAACAACAAGGCTACTATCATGCCTGCCATAGCCGGCGCGGCATTTCCGAGAGGCACGGAGAGCATCAGATAGCCAAAGAACATAATAAGGATACCGATGGTAACCATCTTTCCGTATCCGAACTTGTCGGCCATAAAGCCTCCGACAAGCGGCAAGAAATACACCAGCGCGAGGAAGGTACTATATATAGCACCCGCCGTACCTGCTGTTAATCCGAAATTCTCGCGCAGAAAGAGCGCAAACACGGCCAGCATCGTGTAGTAGCCGAAACGCTCGCCTGTGTTGGCCAGCGCGAGGGCGTAGAGCCCCTTAGGTTGGTTTTCAAACATAAATTATTGTTTTTTAGTTTTGTATTGATGCTTATGCTAACCGCAAAAGACACGTTTTTCCCGCAAACGACAAAAAACTATTTGTCCTTCGACTGCGCTTCTGCGAGTTCTTCTCTGAGGTATTTGGCTGTATAGCCTCTTCCCGCCGCCGCCACTGCTTCGGGTGTGCCGGTGGCAACTATTGTTCCGCCGCCGCGACCACCCTCGGGGCCTAAGTCAATTATATAATCGGCGGATTTTATCACGTCTAAGTTGTGCTCAATCACTATTACGGTATTGCCTTTATCAACCAGCCGCTGTAGCACGCCAAGTAGCACACGGATATCCTCAAAATGAAGCCCGGTTGTCGGCTCATCGAGTATGTAGAGCGTGCGTCCAGTGTCGCGCTTAGAAAGTTCGGTGGCGAGTTTCACACGTTGGCTCTCGCCGCCGCTGAGCGTGGTACTGCTCTGGCCGAGTTTGATATAGCCGAGCCCTACGTCCTGCAAGACTTTTATCTTATGAAGTATGTTAGGCACAAACTCAAAGAAATCCACCGCTTGGTTGATAGTCATCTCCAGCACATCGGCAATGCTTTTCCCACGGTAGCGCACCTCAAGTGTTTCGTGGTTATAACGCTTGCCGTGGCACGTTTCGCAGGGCACAAAAACGTCGGGGAGGAAGTTCATCTCTATTGTTTTGTAGCCACTTCCCTTGCACGTCTCGCAGCGTCCGCCTTTCACGTTAAAGGAGAAACGCCCGGGCTTGTAGCCTCGTATCTTCGACTCGGGGAGTTCCACAAAGAGGGCGCGAATGTCGCTAAAGACACCCGTGTATGTGGCGGGGTTGGAGCGTGGTGTGCGCCCTATGGGGCTTTGGTCAACACTGACCACTTTGTCTATGTACTCCAAGCCTTCTACTTGGTCGTAGGGTAGGGGTTCTTGGAGCGAGTGATAGATTTTCTGGGAGAGGAGGGGTTGCAGTGTGTCGTTTATGAATGTACTCTTGCCGGAGCCGCTCACGCCTGTGACACAGATAAATGTACCTAAGGGAAACTCAGCGGTGATGTGCTTGAGGTTATTTCCGCTTGCGCCTATGACGCACATCACCTTGCCGTTTCCTTGCCGGCGCTTGGTCGGCACCTCTATAGCTCGCTTGCCGCTGAGAAAGTCTGCCGTGAGCGTATGGCTATGAAGCATCTGCTTCGGCGTGCCTTGGAACACTATTTCCCCCCCCTTGCGCCCGGCCAGCGGCCCCACGTCTATCACGTAGTCGGCACTGAGCATCATCTCCTTATCGTGCTCCACAACCACCACCGTGTTGCCCGTGTCGCGCAGTTGTTTTAGGGAGTTTATCAGGCGTATGTTGTCGCGCTGGTGGAGTCCTATGCTGGGTTCATCAAGTATATAGAGAACGTTGACGAGTTGCGAGCCGATTTGGGTAGCCAGTCGGATGCGCTGGCTCTCTCCGCCGCTGAGGGTAGCGGTGGCGCGAGCGAGCGACAGATAGTCAAGCCCCACATCAACAAGAAAACGCAGGCGCGAACGCAGTTCCTTGAGTATTTCATGGGCTATGGTAGCCTGATGGCCTTGTAGGGTGGTCTCCACGCTGTCTATCCACTCGGTGAGTTGACCTATGTCCATCGATGCCAGTTCGTAGATGTTTTTCCCGGCAAATTTGTAGGCGAGTGCTTCGTGGTTGAGACGTGCGCCGTGGCAGTGGGGGCAGGTCTGTGTACGCGCGAAACTGTCGGCCCACTTTCGCGCGGCGACGGTCATATCGTTGTCGGCCATCTGCGCGATATACTTTGCCAACCCGCCATATTCCACATAGTAGTCGTTCGTTGTGCCTGCTATGGCGGCAGGGATGCGCAGGCGGTCGGGCGTGCCGCCTATTATCTCGTCGAGAGCCTCCTCTGGTAGTTCGCCAATGGGGGTTTTTAGGTCGGCCTCATATTTCAGGAGCACCGCCTCCACTTCTTGGAAAATAAACACGCGCCGATACTTCCCCAGTGGTGCCAGCCCACCGTCGTAGATGCTCAAGCGGGGATTAGGAATTACTTTGTCGCGGTCGATAACGCTGACATAGCCCAACCCTTTACACTTAGCGCACGCCCCGCTCACGGAGTTGAACGAGAAATTATGGGGCGCGGGCTCACGATACGCCAGCCCGGTGGCAGGGTCCATAAGCCGGCGGCTATAAAAACGCGTCTGGCCGCTCTCGGCATCAAGCAACAACAGCAGCCCATCGCCCTGCGTCATCGTATGAGCCACCGACTGTGCCAGGCGTTCGCGATCCTTTTCAGCCACTCGCAGACGATCTACCACAACTTCAATGTCGTGGTTGCGATAACGATCGGCCTTCATACCGCGTACCACCTCCTGCACCACTCCGTCCAGACGCACGTGCAAAAATCCTTTTTTGCGCACACTCTCAAAGAGTTCACGATAGTGGCCTTTGCGGTTGCGCACCAGGGGAGCGAGCAGCAACACTTTGTGGCCGATGTAGTCGTTAAGGATAAGGTCAACGATTTGCTCTTCGGTGTAGCGCACCATACGCTCTCCGCTCTTCCACGAATAGGCTTCGCCAGCGCGGGCATAAAGAAGGCGCAGGAAGTCATAGATCTCAGTAACGGTGCCCACGGTAGAACGCGGATTTTTATTCGTCGTCTTCTGCTCTATACTTATTACGGGGCTGAGGCCGGTGATTTTGTCCACGTCGGGTCGCTCCAAGTTGTCAAGGAAATTACGCGCGTAGGCAGAAAAGGTTTCTATGTAGCGGCGCTGCCCCTCTGCGTAGAGGGTATCGAAAGCCAAGGAACTCTTGCCGCTGCCGCTGAGTCCGGTTATCACACTGAGGCTGTGGCGGGGCAGGGAAGCGTCCACATTTTTCAGATTGTGGACACGCGCTCCGTATATGTCAATAGTTTGACGAGACATATTGGTCGGTGACTTTACGTCTGGCTCACTTTTGTGTGCCGAGGAAGCGTCTTTTTCTGTTCAGTAAAAGTTTTGGCCGCGTTTGTTCCGCTTTTCTAAAATAATGTTCCGCTTTTCTAAAATAAAAAAACACCTTTGCGTCAGGGAGAGCATCAGTCGCTCGTTTCGCGATAGCCCGTGAGAATGTTTATCACCTTGCGAATGTTGAACGTACGCCCGTCGGCTCCTTTTGCATCTACGCGAAGGTAGTAAGCCCCGTCGGGTACCACTTTTCCACCCGAGCGTCCGTCCCAACTACCTGCGGGGTCGTGCCACTCATAAAGCAACTTGCCCGAGCGCGAAAAAATCATCGCGTGAAACGACACAATGCTCTGCCAGCCGCTCTTAGCCGAAAACGTGTCGTTTATGCCGTCGCCGTTGGGCGTAAAGGCGTTGGGAAATTCGAGGATTGACTCGCGTATGTTCACAGCAAAAGGCTCTTCTTGCTCATAAAGGATGGTGTCGCCGCCCTGCACGAAAGAAATGAGCAACTGCACGGTAAACGTTCCAGTCTGTGTAAACTCAAACTCTGTGTCGGCCTCGTAGCGCACAAGGAAAGGCTCTGTATCGCCCACGCGCATAAAGCGCCACTCGTAGAGCGGGGTGTAGTCGTCGGCATCGGAGATATTTGAAGTAAAAGAGGCCTTAAAAGGTGCAGAGCCGTCGTATTCCGTGATGTTCTGCGTCAGGCCAAGGGTATCGACATATGTCATCTGCGGGTTGGCCGTTTGCGCCGCAGCAATAAGGCTGCAAGACAGCAAGAGAGCAAACAATAATTTTCGCATATCTGTAACCACTGGTTCTAAACGGGGCAAAGGTAATATAATTTCAACGGTTGAGCGGCCATTCACCATTTTTCTTTTGCCAACACCCCGCCGACAAAGTGCCGGACACTGGAACAATTTACCTGTAATAAACATTGTTTTTTTGCCCGGCACACCCTTGTTTTCCGTTGCCCACTGGCGGCAAAACTTCCTCGGACTAAGGAAGAACTTGTTCGGACTATGTTTTTTCTTAGTCCGAGGAAGTTTTCTATCTAATTTTACCTCATTTACTTACGTTGCTGCGCCATTCCTTTTCTTCCTCCAGAGCAAAATTACATTGCAGAGGCAAAAAAACAGGAACTTTTGCGTTAAGCCAAAAGAGCAAAGCGAAGCTTGCTTCAGCTTTGCCTTGGCGAGCAAAAGTCTGTTGAAAACGAACTCTTTATATCAACCACGCAAGAATTTCCCTCGTCACAGAAACGCACAAGTGTTCTCCGAGACGCGCTGGAGGTGGTAGGCAAAAAGAGATATTTTTTCGCACGGCTAACTTTTTTGTGAAGAAAAGCCGTCCAAAACACACAAAAAGAGTTACTTTTGCGCCTGAAGCACTGACGTTTGTCGAAACGACTTCCCTAAGGAAAAAGAAAAAGGACATATACCATGAACAATACACTTCGCGTGATTGTGAGCGGCGGCGGGACGGGAGGACACATCTTCCCTGCTATCTCTATTGCCAACGCTCTTCGTGAGAAAAAACCCCAATCCGAGATACTTTTTGTCGGAGCCCTCGGGCGTATGGAGATGCAACGTGTCCCGCAGGCGGGTTATGAGATCATCGGGCTACCTGTTGAGGGTTTCGACCGCAAACACCTCTGGCGCAATGTCGCAGTACTCTACAAACTCTGGAAGAGCCGACGCAAGGCGCGCAAAGTGCTGAAAGACTTTCAGCCGCAGGTGGTGATCGGCGTAGGAGGATATGCCAGCGGCCCCACACTCGACGAAGCCGCACGCCAAGGTATTCCTACCCTTATCCAAGAGCAAAACTCCTATGCTGGAGTGACAAACAAACTGCTGGCTAAACGTGCCAACAAAATCTGTGTGGCCTACGACGGTATGGAACGCTTCTTCCCTCAGGAGAACATCGTTTTCACTGGCAACCCCGTGCGCCAAAACCTGCTCTCGGCCGCACCCACCAAAGCCGAAGCACTGAAAACCTTTGGGCTAAGCAGCGGGAAACGCACCATACTTATCGTGGGCGGCTCGCTCGGAGCACGCACCATCAACGAAAGCGTATTGGGCAACCTGCCCCTCGTGCAGCAACAAACAAAGGTGCAATTTATCTGGCAGACAGGAAAATACTACAGCGACGAAATTCATAAAGAACTGGAGCGCCGCGGCAAGCCCGACAACCTTTTTGTCACTGACTTTGTGGCAGATATGGCCGCCGCCTACGCCGCTGCCGACCTCGTTATCTCACGCGCCGGAGCTGGCAGCATAAGCGAGTTTTGCCTGCTGGGAAAACCAGCCATACTCGTTCCCTCGCCAAACGTGGCAGAAGACCACCAGACAAAAAACGCATTGGCACTCGTGCAAAAAGATGCCGCACTCTACGTGAAAGACGACGAGGCACGCGAACTACTCCTGCCACTGGCCATCAACACCGTACAAGACGTGGAACGCCTTGCCATTCTCGGCGAAAACATCGTGCTTTTGGCCAAACCCAATGCCGCAAGCGACATCGCCGATGAGGCACTGAAACTTGCCCACACACCATCTCCTGCAAAATGAAACCCACAGCCATATACTTTATAGGGGCAGGCGGCATAGGAATGAGTGCCTTGGTACGCTATTTCTTGTCGCACGGACTCACCGTGGCGGGCTACGACCGCACTGAAACGCCCCTCACACGCGAACTCGCACACGAAGGCGCACGCATACACTATGAAGACAACCCCGCCTTAATCCCCGAAGCGTGTCGGACAAAGGACACCACACTCGTTGTCTATACCCCCGCCATACCAGCCGACCATAGCGAGAAAGCATGGTTCATCAACCACGGCTTCACACTCCTCAAACGCGCCGAGGTACTCGGACGGCTGACAAGAGAAATGAAAGGCCTCTGCGTAGCAGGCACCCATGGAAAGACCACCACAAGTGCTATGGTTGCCCACCTACTCCACGAGAGCCACATAGGATGCAACGCCTTCCTCGGCGGAATCACAAAAAACTACGGCACAAACTATCTGCTCGATAAAGCCTCGCCCTATGTGGTCATAGAAGCTGATGAGTTCGACCGCTCTTTTCATCATCTGCGTCCCTATGCCACTGTTGTCACCAGCACAGATGCCGACCACCTCGACATATACGGCACCGAGCAAGCCTATCTGGAAAGTTTCAGCCACTACACATCGCTCGTACAGCCTGGCGGAACACTCATCCTACATACAGGGCTGAAAATGCAAGCCGCCCCACAGATAGGCGTAACAACCCTCACCTACAGCCGCACACAGGGCGATTTCCATGCCGAACGCATACGCATCGGAGAGGGGCGCATACGCTTTGACTATAAATCACCCTTGGGCAACGTGGACGACGTAGAACTCGGCGTACCCGTAAGTATCAACATCGACAACGGCATAGCGGCAATGGCACTCGCACAAATCGCAGGTGCCACACCCGAGGAACTCCGACACGCTATGGCATCGTTCAGTGGCGTTGACCGCCGCTTCGACTTCAAAATCCGAAACGAACAACACGTACTCCTCTCCGACTACGCCCACCACCCACAAGAGATAGCCGCCAGCATACGCTCGCTAAAAGAAGTCTTTAATAACCGACGCATCACTGGCATATTTCAACCACATCTCTACACCCGTACACGCGACTTCTATCAAGACTTTGCACAGAGCCTATCACTGCTCGACGAGGTGATACTCACAGAAATCTATCCCGCACGCGAAAGACCCATCAACGGAGTTACCTCAGCCCTTATCTACGACCGTATAAAACCCGACGTAAAAAAACGCCTCGTCAGCAAAGCCGAACTGCCCGAAATCGTAAAGGCTGAAGACTTCGACGTGCTTGTGGTACTCGGTGCCGGCGATGTGGAGGACTATATGCCACGCTTCACCGAAATAATCAACGCCAAGAAAGCCTAACAACTCCGATGGACAATCCCAAACCCCGCAAAAACTGGCTCATCATAAGCCTGCAAATTATGCTCGTACTCGCAGCAAGCGGCTACTTGGTATTCGCACTCACCGAACTCGCCACCCGCCCCACCAGCGACGTATGCAAGCGTGTCGATGTAAGGATTATGGACAGCAGCAGCGCAGGCTTTATCACACGCGAAGAAATAGAAAACATCCTAAACAAAGAGAAAATAACACTCATTGGCCAACCGATGGAGCAAATCAATAGCGAGCAAGTGCAAAAAACACTCCTAAAAAACGCTTTCATACGTGAGGCCACGTGCTACAAATCACCCAACGGCTGTTTCAACATCCTTATAGCACAGCGCCTACCTCTGTTGCGCGTTATGGCCGACAACGGCGACGACTACTACATCGATGCCCTCGGCAAACCGATGGGACCTATGGGCTACAGCGCAGACCTCATCGTCGCCACAGGAAGCATCAGCCGCAACTACGCTAAGAACAAACTTCTCCTTCTCGGTCTCTTCCTTCGCGACAACGAATTCTGGAACGACCAAATAGAGCAAGCCTATGTCAGAACCGATGGAAGCGTGGACCTCGTGCCGCGCGTCGGCAGCGGGCTTATTCACCTCGGAAACCTTAGCGAAATCGACATAAAGTTTCGTAACCTGCAAGCCCTCTACGAAAAAGTAATGCCTACCATAGGCTGGAACAAATATGCCGAAATCAATGTGGAACACACTGGACAAATCATTTGCAAAAGGAATAAAAAAGAATAACAAACTATGGCAACACACGACAGATTTATCGTAGCGGTAGAACTCGGCTCCTCTAAAGTCAGCGCCGTAGCGGGCGACAAAGACCCCGACGGGGCAGTGCGTATCCTCGCATTTGCTCAAGAGCCCAGCGAAACGTTTATTCGCAAAGGACGCATCTACAACATCGACAAGTTTAGCCTCTGCCTCACACGCCTGAAGGAAAAACTCGAAAAAGGCGTAGGAATGAGCGTGGCAAAAGCCTATGTGGGCATCGGAGGAATGGGTATGCACACTACACTGAGCAGCATTTCCAAACAGTATCCCGAACGCGTGAAAGTGACAGAGCAGATGATTGATATGCTGCAAGAAGAAAACAACTCCTCACAGCCCGCCGATTGCGACATCATTGGCGTAGTGCCGCAGGAATACAAGCTCGACGCTCACCGCACCGATGACCCCGTAGGCATCCTTACACAACGTGTCACAGGAAACTACCTGAACATCGTGGCCTCGGCGGGAACAAAACAACAAATCATAGACAACTTCGCTGGGTGTAGGATAGAAGTCGTTGACCTCCCCGTCACATTTCTCTCGCTGGCCGAAGGTATGCTCGGAGATCGGCAACGCCAAAGTGGATGTGTGTTTGTAGATATGGGTGCAGGCACCACCAGCGTGGCGATATTCAAGAGCGGGCTGCTGCGCCACCTTGCCGTCATCCCCTTAGGCGGCGACAACATCACAACAGACATCGCCACCGCCTACCAAGTGGACGAAGCCGAGGCCGAAGAGATAAAACTGAAATACAACTTCGGTATGGAGTTTATTGACGAAGAAGACCGAGAAACGTTCTCTACCTCCGACGGAAGAGAATATCCGCTCAACGACCTCAAAAAACTCGTCAGCGCACGTCTGGAAGAAATCATTCTCAACGTCAAATACCAGATAGACCTCTCGCAATACAAACTCTCACAACTTATGAGCGGCATTGTACTCACCGGAGGTGTTGCCAAGACAAGCGGTATTGACAGCGCATATAAATTAGTTACCGACGACAGACAAATACCCGTACAAGTATCGCGCGGACTCAAACTCACGTTCCGTACCAACAAACACGAGTTCAATAAAGACGGCTCGTTCGACAGTGCTATTTCACTTATAGAAAAAGGCGGAGAGAACTGCTGTGGCGGACCTATCGGACAAACCGTTAATATCTTTGAGGCAAACGCGGAAGTATCTAACGCCCAAGTGTCTGAAGCCCCCGCCACCCCACCCACTACAAACGAAGCCCCCGCCACAACCGAGGGACGTATCAGCGGAGGAAGCATCGACACCACACCGTCCGAAGAAACAGAGAAAACAGAAAAACCAGCAAAGTCTAAAATCAAAAACCTAAAAAACCGCTTCGGACGACTGGCCGGCGGAGCCTCAAAGTTCTTCAACAAATTAGTGTCTGAAGAAGAATAAAGACACTTCCGTGTATTACTAAACTTGACAAGAGAAAAGCAACCATTAACTTCTATCTATTCATCCTTACTTATGAAAGCCATAAAAGAAGACCACGATATGCTACCGCTGAGCGAAAATGTCTCCTCGCCCAGTATCATAAAAGTTATCGGCGTAGGCGGTGGCGGCGGCAACGCCGTAAACCACATGTATCGCGAGGGTATTCACGACGTAAACTTTGCCGTGTGCAACACCGACGCAAAAGCCCTGGCCGATAGCCCCGTACCTTTCCGCCTACAACTCGGACAAGCCGGCCTCGGAGCAGGCAACAAACCCGAGCGCGCCGCACAAGCCGCAGAAGAAAGCATTGAAGACATTCGCAAAATGCTCTCCGACGGCACAAAAATGGTATTTATCACCGCAGGAATGGGCGGCGGCACGGGTACTGGGGCTGCGCCTATCATCGCGCGAGAAGCAAAAGCCCTCGGAATACTTACCGTGAGCATCGTCACCATACCTTTCCTGTGGGAAGGCAATAATAAAATAGACCAAGCACTTGATGGCGTGGAGAAAATAGCACGCTATGTTGATGCACTCTTGGTTATCAACAACGAACGTTTGCGTGAGGTATATAGCGAACTTTCTGTACCCACCGCTTTCAAACGTGCAGACGACACGCTTTGCAACGCTGCACGAAGCATAGCCGAGATTATCACTATGCACGGCATTATCAACCTTGACTTCCAGGATGTCTGCACCGTGCTAAAGGACGGCGGAGTGGCCATAATGTCCTACGGATACGGAGAAGGCACCAACCGAGTGAGCAATGCTATTGATAAAGCATTACATAGCCCGTTGCTCAACCACAACGACGTGTTTAAATCAAAGAAAATACTGCTCTCCATCTCTTTCTGCGCCGAGAAAGACGGCGACACTCTGATGATGGAAGAAATGAATGAGGTGAACGACTTTATGACCCGCTTCCAGGAAGAAGATGTAGAGACCAAGTGGGGGCTTGCCACCGACCCATCGCTCGGCAAACAGGTGAAAGTCACCATTTTGGCTACGGGTTTCGATACAGGCATCGTACCTGGCATTTCTGAGAAGCAGAAACGCCGTGCCGCCGAGAGCCAACAACTCTCCGAACAGAAATCAGAGGAAAACAAAATCCGACGCGGCGACTACTACAACACCACCACGCAAGGACCCGCCCCCGTGCGTTCGCGCTTTATCTTTAAGTTCGACCCCGCCAACTTAGGTAATGAAGAAGTGGTGAGCCTCGTAGAAAGTACACCAACCTATAAGCGCACGAAAGAACAACTGGCAGAAATCAACGAAAAGGCTGCTGAGGGGCGCACACCGTCCTTTGAACTTGAAGCACCTACTGCCGAAACGGAACAAACTACAGCAAGCCTCTTTCCATAACTGAACGGTAAGCAACATGCGCGCCATTCCCAAAATCCCACTATTGGCAAAAATCGTCGTGGCCATACTGCTCGGTATAGCCACGGCAAATGTCATTCCTCTTTGGGCGGTACAACTTTCTGCAACGTTCAACGGACTCTTTAGTCAGTTCCTGCAATTTCTTATTCCGCTAATTATCGTCGGCCTCGTCGCACCTGCCATTGCCGACATAGGACAAAGTGCTGGCAAATTACTCCTTATAACCACACTCATAGCCTACACCGACACGATTTGTGCAGGGCTGCTTTCGTTTGCCACAGCCTCCATCTTCTTTCCTCACTTTATCTCGGAGAATGTACAAACGGCACTAACAGAGGAAAGCCTCTCGGTAAGTCCTTTCTTTGAGATACAGATACCGCCACTATTAGACGTGATGACAGCATTAGTTCTCGCCTTTCTACTGGGTTTGGGGATTGCTAATCTTGGAAAGAAAGCCCTAAAAACCGTAGCCGAAGAATTCAAGGATATTATTGCTGGCACAATAGAAGTTGTCGTTATTCCGCTCCTTCCACTATATATCTTCGGCATCTTTCTCACAATGGCTCACACGGGACAGGCATGGCGTGTGCTTTCTGTCTTTTTCTCCGTTATTTGCATCATATTCCTGTTGCACATTCTCCTGCTCTTGGCACAATACGTTGTGACAGGCTTCATCGTGCAGCGCAATCCTTTTGTATTGCTTTGGAATATGTTGCCCGCTTATTTTACAGCGTTGGGTACTTCTTCTTCGGCGGCAACGATACCCGTCACATTGAAACAAACAGAAAAGAACGGCGTAAACCCGGGCATTGCAGGGTTTACCATTCCTTTATGTGCCACAATCCACCTAAGCGGGAGTGCCTTAAAAATTACCGCCTGTGCCGTAGCACTAATGCTTATGCAGGGCTATGACTTTACCGCGCAACAGTTTCTCGGCTTTATCCTTATGCTGGGTGTCATTATGGTGGCTGCACCCGGCGTTCCTGGCGGAGCAATAATGGCAGCACTCGGCATCCTAAGCAGTATGCTCGGCTTCAGCCAAGACGACTGCGCCTTAATGATTGCCCTATACATCACTATGGATAGTTTTGGCACGGCCTGCAACGTGACGGGCGATGGTGCTATCGCACTCGTGGTAAATAAAATTGCTAAATCGAAAAAAACTGAAGAGTCTTAGCCTTGCATTGTCTATCAAGCAACCTCCCACAAAAAGGCTCTAACCCCCAGTTTCAGACTCCGATGCTGTAACGACAATCTTCTCTATCCTTGCACCGTCCATTTCTACGACGCGAAGGTTAAGACCGTTCCACAGGATTTGTTCTCCATTATCGGGGACGTGTTCTAAAAGCGTAAGCATCAAACCTCCCATAGTGGTATAGGAAGGTTTGTAGTAGTCTTCCTTGCCAAAATATGCCAGGAAATCGTACACGGCACAACGTCCTCTTACCACCCAGCTCTTCCCATCCTGACGGGCAAAAATATCGGGTACCTGCCCGTCGTCGTCAATGCTTCCCACAAGGCCTTCCAGTATATCTTTTAATGCTAAGAGGCCACACACCTCGCCAAACTCGTCAATAACCATCGCGCAGTTTTTATGATCCTTTTTCAACAACGCGAGGGCTTTATATACCGACATACTCTCAGTGAGATAAATGGGTTCCTGTGTCACACTCATCAAGTCAAAACTTTCGTTACTGCCCACGATGTTTACCAAGTCTTTGAGAGAAACAATCCCAAGCGTATCTTGCAACGTGCCACCTCGCACCACAGGATAGTTGGCAAAGGCATTCTCTGAAAGCACCACCTGCGCCTGAGCGCGGGTCATCGCAATATCGAGGAACACCAACTCGCTGCGGTGTGTCATCAACGCTCCTACGTTTTGGTCGGCCAAATAAAGCGCACGCTCCATAATGTCCTGTTCCGTTTCGCTCAGCTCTCCGCTACGCGTACCTTCTTCTATTACCGATTTTACCTCGGCCTCGGTCACGTGGGTGTCCTCGGCCTTGAGGCGGCAAAGTTGAATAAGCAACTCAGTATTTTTAGAAAACAACCACACCACAGGCCCCATCAACGTGGCTAAGAAAAGCATAAAAGGCGCAATGGCTCGGCTAAGCCGATCGGCCAAATCTAAACCAATGCGTTTCGGGAAGAGTTCACCCAACTCCACTTGCAGATAGGTAGCTACCACAACAATTATCGTCTTCGACAAGAGCGGGGCTACGGAAGAGGCTACACCATGTACCTCCAACCAACTGGCAAAGCCTGCCGCCAGAGCCTCGCCGCTGTAAATACCCGTGAGGATAGTCACCACCGTAATGCCTATTTGGCAGGTAGAGAGGTATTTGTCGGGGTCGGCCTGCAGGTCAAGCACCGCTTTGGCGCGACGGCTGCCTTGTTGCGCCTCGCTCTGAAGTTTGGTGCGGCGTGCACTTATCAAGGCAACCTCGGCTAAGCAAAAGAAACCATTGATAGAAACTAAAATCAGTATGACAATAAGGTTGGCCATCGGTATTCAGCAAGCAAAAGTAGTGCTTATTCCAAAAACAAACGCTACTTTTGCGCGGGATATAACTATAGGTGGGTTCTATTAATTCGCTTTGTCAGATTTCTGAGCTATTTTTGCTTTCTGTCTGTTGAAGAGTGAGTGTAGCGGGCTACACGAACGATGAAACTTACAGCAGGAAGCAAAAAGAGCCATAAAGATGACAAAGATTAAAGCCCCATCTATGTCAAACTTAACCGTGGAAATGAATAGAACCCACCTATAAAACTTTTCTTATTATGACTTTTACACAGCAAGCGTGGCCGGTTTTTGAAAAGGCTATCGCCGATTATCATCTCACCGACAATGTTGATGCTCCACAGCCCACTCCTTTTGCCGAAGGCACGCTTGAAGCACTGCTCTATCAGAAATGCTGGATAGACACCGTTCAATGGCATTTTGAAGACCTTATTCGCGACCCACAGATAGACCCGGCGGAAGCCTTGACGCTGAAACGGCGTATTGACAAGAGCAACCAAGACCGCACCGACCTCGTTGAACAAATTGATGAGTATTTCCTTTCAAAAATTGCCACAGAGCCCGAACCCAATGCGCTCATCAACACAGAGACACCTGCTTGGGCTGTCGACCGGTTGAGTATCTTAGCACTTAAGATATACCACATGAAAGAGCAAGCCGAACGTGTTGATGCCGAAGCCCTGCACCGCGAAAAATGTGCCGCCAAACTCCGTGTATTGCTTATCCAACGAGAGGATCTTATGAGTGCTCTTGACACACTGCTTGACGACATCGCCTCGGGAAAGAAACAGATGCGTCTGTACAAACAAATGAAAATGTACAACGACCCCAGCACCAACCCCGTACTCTACTCAAAAAACAACAACCAATAACCTTTGCCGCGATTAGGTTTATCTATTAAAGGCTCACCTTAGGCTCTAAGTTTATGTCAACGGCTATTCTTCGTTTCTCTGCACTTGGCGATGTGGCTATGACAGTACCCGTTATATCAAGCGCGGCTCACCATAATCCCACAGAGAGGTTCGTGGTTGTTACGCGCAAGAGTTTCTGTGCGCTCTACGAAGAATTGAACCCTAACGTAAACATCCTGCCCGCCGACCTAAAAGGAAATCATAAAGGTATCATAGGTTTATGGCGTTTAGCACGCACGCTGAAAAAGCAATACAATGTAGATAAAGTGGCCGACCTTCACAACGTGTTGCGCACCAAGGTACTCCGCTTCTTCCTTAACTTAATGGGTTGCCAAACGGCACACATACACAAAGGGCGAAGAGAAAAACGAAGACTCGTTAAACGTGGGTGGAAAAAGTCTGTACCATTAACCAAACAAACAAAACGTTACGCCGAGGTATTTAAGGAACTCTCGTTCGCTTGTCCCGAAGATTTTTCTGTGCAAACTTATCCAGCCCCAAAACTTCTGCCAAAGCTGCATAGAGAAAGCCTGAAAATTGGCGTTGCACCGGCTTCGGCTCATAGTTGTAAGACCTACCCACAAGATAAGCTGCGGAAAGTACTCGTATCTCTTCTTGAAAACAAAGAGGCTACACTCTTCTTCTTTGGAAAAGAACACGATGTAAAAAAGGCTGCGACGGAACTTTCTAAGTCCTTTCCCGATCGTGTATTCTTAGCCTCATCTATTGCGAAAGATTTACGCGAGGAACTCGGGCTGATGCAGCAGTTAGACGCTATGCTCTCAATGGACAGCGCGAATATGCACTTAGCCGCGCTAACCGGGCTGCGCGTCATAAGTATCTGGGGAGCCACACACCCCTATGCGGGTTTCTTAGCCTATGGTGCCAAAGCCTCCGATTGTATTCAGTCGCCACGAGCGTGCCGACCGTGTACCATATACGGCGCACATCCACGTTGCAAAGCTCCTTTTCCTTGTTTGGAAGATATTAAAGAAGAACACATCTACCAATCTTTGCTGAAATAACCTGTTGAGATGAGCAAGCGTATATATATTATGGTGTGGCTTCTTGCTACCGCATTGGCAACCTATGCTCAGTACACGGATACCATCCGTGCCGTACGCTACACGCATCTCTTTGGGTTTGGCAGCGTAAATCTTTTAGACACCTATCTTTCTCCTTTGGAATATAAAGGACAGCATTTTTCTACCCTCCACACCACCTATCGCACCTTGCGCCCTGGAAGCCGTTGGACGCTCTCGTCGCGCTATGGTGGCGACGTGGCACAGGCCACCTCACCCACCGACGATGGCAAATACTGGGACGCGAATTTCTATGCCGCCGCCGCACTGCGAAGGAAGATGAAGCACAAGAGAGGCTCTGCACTTAACATAGAAGGCGGCTTTATGGGCGAAACTTTTCTCGGAGGCACCTATAGCACACGCGGAGGAAACAACCCCGCACAAGGGCGTCTCGGCGCACAAATAGGACTCAGCGGCGAGGCATCTTATACGTTCTATCTGTGGCACAAGCCCTGGCGCGCAGTGGCGGCACTCGATGTACCACTACTTGGTGTCTGTTTCTCGCCACGCTACGGACAAAGTTACTACGAAATCTTTGAGCTTCGCCAAGACGACCACAACATCCGTTGTACTTACCTCGGCAATGCACCCTCCGCACTCTTTACGGCTATGATAGAAATACCTCTTGGCAAGACTGCCCTTGCCGTAGGTTATCAAGCAGATGTGCGACAAAGCCACCTTTCATACCTTAAACGCCATAGTTGGCAAAACCGCTTTGTCATAGGATGGACAAGACGAATACACATCCTACCGTAAGTCTTGAAGCAGTGAAAACCTATAAGCGTGCAAGTATAGCAAAAAAGGCACAGCCCTGCTCTGAAGGGCTTTTACACGACTTCCGAACCTTGAAATCCTAAACGTACCGCAATCTTTATTCTTTTATTAGGACACGCCAACCATTTCCGACAAACTCCTATAAAACGCTTACCTTTACTATATGCCCCACAAGGAAAAAAAATCAAAGTGTTTCGCATACGTGCTGATGCTTTGTTGTGCGCTCTGCGCCACTGCTTGCATCACAGAGGACGTCCCCGACAATACACGCCGTGGAAACTTTGAAGAGTTATGGAAAGCCGTTGACCAACACTATTGCTTCTTTGACTATAAGGCACAAGAAATTGGTGTGGATTGGAACGAAGTGTACAACCGCTATGCCCCGGCTATTTCTGAGGAAATGACCAACGAACAACTCTTTGAAGTACTCGGCAATATGCTTCGGGAATTACGCGATGGACACGTCAACCTCTATGCCGCACACGACATAGCGCGTTACGGTGCTTGGTATGACGATTTTCCCACCAATTTTTCTGACTCCCTCCTGCGCATCTATCTGGGACGTGCCGAGGACTATCGCATAGCCTCCACGATGCGTTATCGTGTACTTGACGGCAACATTGGCTACCTGCGCGTGCCAACGTTTGAAAGTAGTTTTGGTAGTGGAAACATCGGCGAAGTGATGCGCTATCTGGCCTCTTGCAACGGACTTATCGTTGACGTGCGCAGCAACGGTGGCGGACTGCTCACTGCAGCGACGGACTTGGCGGGAATCTTCGTGGACGAAACCACTACCGGAGGATATATCTGCCACAAGACAGGGCCAGGCCACAACGACTTCTCTACACCGCAGCCTATGGATATTGAGCCTTTTAGCGGACTACGCTGGCAAAAAAAGGCCGTGATTCTCACGAATCGCCGCACCTATAGTGCCGCGAATGCGTTCGTGATGTTCTGCAAGGGACTGACAGGTGTCACTATCTTAGGCGACCGCACAGGCGGGGGAGCAGGACTGCCGCTCAACTCCGAACTGCCCAACGGATGGCTGTTGAGACTATCGGCATGCCCTATGTACGACAGAGAGATGACGCTTACTGAACAAGGCATAGATCCCGATGTACACGTTGACATCACGTCCGAAGACTACCAAAACGGGAAAGACACTATGATAGAGCGAGCCCGACAATTGCTTACTGATAAATAACAAACAACTATACCTTATGGATACCGACAACAAAAAAACTAAGAAAGCCGAGCTGCGTAAACATATACGCCGACTCGGTGTGCAAGTAGTGCTTTTTATTCTACTCGTGGCAGTAGCCGTAGCCCTCTATGTGCTAACACGTTCATAAAAAAGCTATCAGCAATGAACCGTAAACTCGTCACCGTGCTACTCTTGTTGCTTGCTGCCTGCACTCAAACCTTTGCCCAACGTCAGGCAGTAGACTACGTAAACCCTTTTATCGGCACAAGTAACTTCGGCACATGCCATCCTGGTGCTGTCGTGCCGCACGGCTTAATGAGTGTCTCACCGTTCAACGTCATGGGTAGCGACCTCAACCGTTGGGATAAGGACAAACGATGGTGGAGCACGCCCTATAGTGCCGACAATGTGTATCTCACAGGTTTCTCACACGTCAACCTCAGTGGCGTGGGCTGTCCCGACTTGGGTTCTTTGCTCCTTATGGCTACAACGGGCGACCTACAAGTGGACTATCACGACTATGGCACAGAAACAGAAGCCGATAGTGCTTCGCCTGGATATTATGCCACAACACTCAAACAATATGGTATCCGTGCAGAGTTTACTGCCACGCAACGCACTTCACGCGCTCGTTTCACCTTTCCTAAAGGGCATGGCAATATTCTCCTAAACCTTGGCGAAGGACTTACCAACGAGAGCGGAGCAATGGTGCGCCGTGTGAGTGAGACAGAGATTGAAGGCTGTAAACTATTTGGTAACTTCTGTTACATCAAGCCCGATGGTGTCTTTCCTATTTATTTTGTGATGCGTGTCAACCGCAAACCTAACGACAGTGGCTATTGGAAGAAGCAACGCCCGATGGAGGCTGAAGCAGCATGGGACAGCACGCCAGGCACATACAAGATATATCGTCGCTTTGCCAAAGAACTTGCGGGTGACGACATCGGCTTCTTCTTCTCTTATGACACAGAAGAAAACGAACAGATAGAAGTGCAGATAAGTATCTCACTGGTAAGCATAGAGGGTGCCCGACAAAACCTTGAAGAGCAAACAGGAAAATCTTTCGCTTCGTTGTGTCAAAAAGCACGCCAAACATGGCAAGATGATCTCTCGCGCATTGAAGTAGAAGGAGGTAGCGAGGAACAACGCATCGTATTCTACACCGCGCTCTACCACTTACTGATACACCCGAGTATGATGCAAGATATTGATGGACGCTATCCCGCTATGGAATCGCAAGAGATACGCACGACACAAGGCAATCATTATACTATTTTCTCGCTATGGGATACCTATCGTAACACCCATCCTCTACTGTGTTTGCTTTTCCCACAACGACAGATGGAAATGGTGCGATCGCTCATTGAGAAGTACGACACATGGGGCTGGATGCCTAAATGGGAACTATGTGGACGCGAAACAGGAACAATGGATGGCGACCCTGCAACCATCATGATTGCTGACACCTACCTAAGAGGACTACGCGACTTCGACATAGAGCGAGCGTACGAAGGGTGTCGCAAATCGGCAATGACGGATGGCGCACACAATTTCCTTCGTCCTGATAATGACACCTATCAACGACTGGGCTATCTGCCGATAGAAAGCGATGAGAGTTTTGCTGTCAGCACTGCATTAGAATACTATGTAGCCGACTATGCCTTAGCACGTATGGCAGAAGAGTTAGGACATGATGCTGATGCAGAAAAGCTCTTTGAACAAGCCGAAGGGTGGCGTAACTATTTTGATCCTGAAACCAATATGTTGCGACCCCGCACTACCGATGGCACATTCCTTACTCCTTTCAATCCCCTTGCTGGTCAAAACTTTGAAGCAAACCCTGGATTTCACGAGGGCTGTGCTTGGAACTATGCTTTCTGTATTCCTTTCAACCTTGAAGGGCTTGCCGAAGCGATGGGGGGTAACAAAAACTTTGTGGGACGCCTGTGGCATTGTTTTGAGGCCAACCTCTACGATCCTGCTAATGAACCCGATATTGCTTATCCCTATTTCTTCACACATTTTGCAGGAGAGGAATGGCGCACACAAGAACTCACACAACAGCTGTTGGCCAAACATTTTAGAAACAGCGTGGACGGCTTACCTGGCAACGAAGATACTGGTGCTATGTCGGCATGGGCCATTTACAGCATGATAGGGCTTTATCCTGACTGCCCAGCAGATGCTTCTTACTCCCTCACCACACCTGTCTTTGACCGTGTCACCATACACCTCGACACACAGTATTATCCCAAATCCCAACTCGTCATTGAGAAAAACGGTAGCGGTATGTATATACGTAGCGCACGCCTCGGCGGGAAAGTATTGCGCACAATGCGCGTCAGCCATTCCGACCTCGTCAGTGCAGGCTCTCTCTCTCTCCTGATGAAAGCAAAGCACTGATTTACCATACCAGTTAGAAGTGGGTTCTATTAATTCGCTCTGTCAGATTTCTGAGCTATTTTTGCTTTCTGTCTGTCAGTTGAAGAGTGAGCGTAGCGGGCTACACGACCGATGAAACTTACAGACGGAAGCAAAAAGAGCCATAAAGAGGACAAAAGGTTAAAGCCCCATCTAAGTCAAACTAAACTGTGGAAGTGAATAGAACCCACCTATACTATATATAGCCTTTTTTTCGCTGCCAGCAAACAAAATCATCGTTATTTGTTTGCTGGCAGCAAACAAATAAATACCTTTGCCATCGCCTGCGGGAGAAATCCGCAGGACAAGAAGGCGTTTTTGCTTCTTTCCTTTATAAGAAATCTGGAAAATTTCATTAGGAGAAGGATTAGCAAACAACGACCGACCTGTTTGTATATACCCATCCATACACCCTACATCGTCGGGAGGTATCGGTATCAGCGTATATGCTTCAGCGTAGGTTTTTGTTCCCCGTTCATTTCTCCAAAGGTATTCCAGAACCTCTTATAAAGTGAACCCAAAACAAGTCCTGCGCTTTTTTATAACCCTTAAACACTTATCGCCCACATTCGGGGACTTGGCGGGCTGCGATAATTCACTATGAAACAGCGATTACTTCTTACAATCACTGCCACCCTCCTCGCCCTCGCTTCGTGGGCGGCCGGCACAAACATTAACGGCATCTATTATGTTCTGGACAGCAGCACCAAGACTGCCAGCGTGACATCTACTCCATACACAAGTTCATACAGAGACAGATACAGCGGCAGCATAACCATTCCCTCGTTTGTTACTTACGGCAGTTCGACATACGTCGTAAAAAGCATCGGAGGCTCAGCGTTCAGCAGTTGCACCGGACTGACGAGAATCACCATCCCCAACTCCGTGACAAGCATCGAAAGCAGTGCGTTCTATAACTGTACTGGACTAACGAGCATCACCATCCCCAACTCCGTAACAAGCATCGGAAATTGGGCGTTCAGAGACTGCACTGGAATGACGAGCATCAAAGTAGATGCAGGCAATACGGTTTATGACTCAAGAGGAGATTGTAATGCCATAATTGAAACCGAAAGCAATACGTTGGTTGCAGGATGCAAAAACACTACCATTCCCAACTCCGTGACAAGCATCGAAAGCAGTGCGTTCTATAACTGTACTGGACTAACGAGCATCACCATCCCCAACTCCGTAACAAGCATCGGAAATTGGGCGTTCAGAGACTGCACTGGAATGACGAGCATCAAAGTAGATGCAGGCAATACGGTTTATGACTCAAGAGGAGATTGTAATGCCATAATTGAAACCGAAAGCAATACGTTGGTTGCAGGATGCAAAAACACTACCATTCCCAACTCCGTGACAAGCATCGAAAGCAGTGCGTTCTATAACTGTACTGGACTAACGAGCATAACCATCCCCAACTCCGTGACAAGCATCGGAGGCTATGCGTTCTACGGCACGGCATGGTATAATAATCAGACAGACGGCATGGTTTATGCAGGGAAAGTTGCATATCGCTATAAAGGAACTATGCCTGCTAATACAAACATTGTATTAAAAGAAGGTACTACAGAAATCGCTTCTTCGGCGTTCTACGAATGCAGCGGACTGACAAGCATCACCATTCCTAACTCCGTGACAAGCATCGGAGGCCATGCGTTCTATAACTGTACTGGACTGACGAGCATAACCATTCCTAACTCCGTGACAAGCATCGGAGGCGATGCGTTCTACGGCACGGCATGGTATAATAATCAGACAGACGGCATGGTTTATGCAGGGAAAGTTGCATATCGCTATAAAGGAACTATGCCTGCTAATACAAACATTGTATTAAAAGAAGGTACTACAGAAATCGCTTCTTCGGCGTTCTACGAATGCAGCGGACTGACAAGCATCACCATTCCTAACTCCGTGACAAGCATTGGAAGCTATGCGTTCAGGAAATGCAGCGGACTAACGAGCATCACTATCCCTAACTCCTTGACAAGTATCGGAGAAGGTGTGTTCATAAGCTGCACTGGTCTGACGAGCATCACCATCCCAAACTCCGTGACAAGCATCGGAAGCAGTGCGTTCCAAGGTTGCAGCGGACTGACGAGCATCACCATTCCCAACTCCGTGACAAGCATCGGAAACAGTGCGTTCCAAGGTTGCAGCGGACTGACGAGCATCACCATTCCCAACTCCGTGACAAGCATCGGAGGCGATGCGTTCATAAGCTGCACTGGTCTGACGAGAATAAAGGTAGATGCAGGCAATACTGTCTATGACTCAAGAGGAGATTGTAATGCCATAATTGAAACCGAAAGTAATACGTTGATTACGGGATGCAAAAACACTACCATCCCCAACTCCGTAACAAGCATCGGAAATTGGGCGTTCAGAAACTGCACTGGAATGACGAGCATCACCATACCTAACTCCGTGACAAGCATTGGAGCCTATGCGTTCAGCGGCTGCAGCGGACTAACGAGCATCACCATACCTAACTCCGTGAAAAGAATCGGAAGCGATGCATTCAGCGGCTATACCTGGTCTACAAAATTCTATGTAAACAAGGGAAGTGTGGCTCTACTGCACTTATGGAGCAGTGGATATTCTTCAAATATCTATGAGGTCGATACAGAAACGTTGATAGTTAAACCCACCCTTGGGAGAATATCAGCCACACAAACTACGGTAAAATTCCGTATCAACAACTATGATGATGTTTACGGATATTCCATAGGCTGTAACTATAAGACGGGGACGACTACATACATTAATATCTTTGAAAATGAGGAAGAGTTTTGCACTCTGACAGGCTTGCGCCCAGATTGTACGGGTACCGCTACATTAAAAGTCTTTATAGCCGATGGCTATAGTATAGATATTGCCACAGAGAACTTTACCACCAGCAAGATAACTCCCACAGTAAACATAATTGCCAGTACGGGGAGTTCGCTCACCGTGGGAGGATCATATCTGAGAGGGGATGCCACGATTGCATTCAGGAAATTAACTTTTAATGGGCAAACCGTGAACAACGACACTATCTTTGCCAACGGACTGATACCGTTTACTCCTTACGACGTGTCTTACACCATCTATGTGGGAGAGAGTCTCTATTCCTCCTATACCTATACGGGTACGGTGATGGTCACTGACTTTATTCTGGACACGCAGCAGCCCAAAGTCATCAACGCGGGTAATGTCATTGTTTCAGCTGAGACAAACATTGATGAGGCCGAGACCAGCGTGGGATTTGAGTGGCGGCGCACTGACTGGCCAGACGAGATAGCCTCCAACACCGCACAGGCAGTACTCTACGAGGGACGCATCGAGGGCTACGTGCGCAATCTCTATACGGGAGCGTTCTGGAAATACAGGGCTTATTACGAATCTGCCGACGGCATACGCACTTGCGGCGAGTGGGTAGGCATAGACCCCACGAATACAAGCTACTTCGAACCCACCGTACACACCTACGACCGCTTCACGGTTACAGACAACACTGCCAGCGTAAAAGGCTACGCTATGCGCGGCACGGATGCAGTAACAGCACAAGGCTTCAAGTACTGGAAGACGTCAAGCAGCACGCGCACCCTTATGGACGTGGACGTACCCGATGATGCGATGACCATTAAGGCAAGCGGACAGATAATGACCGCCACGCTTACTGGTCTTGACTTCAACAGCAGCTACACCTGCGTGGCCTTCGTCACCACCAGCGAAGGTGAGACATTCTACGGTGAGCCGCAGACGTTCCGCACGGGCGAAGACGTGACGGGAATAGGACAGATTAAACTTCAAGGAAACTCGGAAAGACTACCAGAAATTGTTGGCTACTACAACCTGCAAGGCCAGCGCATCGGCAAGCCACAAAGCGGCATTGTCATCGTCCGCTACAGCGACGGCACAAGCCGCAAACTGCTGGTGAAGTAAGCGGAAGAAACTATCTCTATATAATAGGAATATAACGACCCGCCCTGCTGCGTGATGGTGCAGCAGGGCGGTTTTCTTGTGTCAGTAAAGGGATGTACTTGTGCGTTAAGCCAGAGGAGAAAAACGATACTTTCTTCAAATTTGGCGTATCGCTCAAATTGCAGGGTGATTTTGAGTAGTAGGTAGTTAATACTGCAATTTTGCATTGACAAGCAAAAGTCCTTTGAACACAAATGCTTTAATCCTTTAAGCAGCCTATGGGGATGACATATACTCCATCTGCCCTTTGATAAGCATACTGTCCAACACCGATGATAACTGCCATAAATGATGGTGCTGGCATCTTATCTGTATCTATATTCCCTGCAAGTTCTATCATATTGGTTGCGCCAGCATTGATATAATCTTCTCCTCCAAGTTTCACTTCAAACAGAGCGTAGCTACCATTTCTTCTTTGAAGAACTGTATCACATTCAAGGCCTTTGCTATCTCTGTAATGATAAAGTTGGCCATCCAAAGCTTCTGCATACACACGCAGGTCTCGCACGGCCATATCCTCAAAGAAAAGTCCAAACGTATCTAAGTCGTTAATCAGATTTTTCGGACCAAGCCCCAATGCGGCAGTCCCAATGCTCGGATCCACAAAATGGCGTGTGTCGCTTGTCCTAATGGCGGCCTTGCTTCGCAGATTAGGATTCCATGCGGCGAGATCCTCGATAACAAACAACTTCTTCAAGGCTTTGATATAGTCTGCTACAGTGTCTTCATCTAACGTGCTTGCATCGTTGGCAAGCATATCTTTACGAATGGTGGCGTATGAGACCTGTTGGGAAATATTCCTTGCATAAGAACGCAGTAGCAACCTTGCCCGTTCAGGACTTCTTTTTACCTTATCCACGCGTTGTATGTCTCGCTTTATCACAGAGTCCACATAGTCGAAAGCCTGATCAAGGGCAACGTTCTTGGAAATCAATGTAGCCCATGGCCATCCACCTCGGCAGGTGAGGTAGGCAATGTCATCAACATTAAGATTACATTGTTGGACTTCTGGTGTTTTGCCATCGAACAAATCCTTTAGACTTACCGTACCCGACGATTCGCCCGATTCATACAAACTCATGGGACGCATCATAATATGTGCAAATCGTCCTGTACCACTATGAATTGTCTCATCGGCATCAGGAAGTACCGAAGACCCTGTAAGGATAAACTGTGAGGGTTCGCCTCGCTTATCAACCTCACTACGAATAGAATCCCATACGAGAGGTAATGCCTGCCATTCGTCAATCAAGCGAGGAGTCTTTCCTTCCAAAAGAGACTTGGGACTTATCTCTATCATTTGTGTGCTTTGTTTCAGCACAGATGCATCCCCCAGATCAAGCACACTTTTTGCCAGTTGTTTTGCCGTTGTTGTCTTACCACACCACTTCGGGCCTTCTATTAGAACGGCACCTTTTCCGAGAACCTTACGTTCAAGAAGTCTGTCTGCTATTCGTTGTTTATACTTTGCCATCATACTTATGTTTATGGCGCAAAGATTTAACTTTTACCGCAAGCCACCAAAGGATTTTGTGAAATTTCGGTGATTTAAGACGTTTTCATTCGGTTGTTTGTAGAAAGTCCACTCGGTTAATTGTGACAATTTCATTCGGCAAAACATAGAAAGGATTCTTGCAGTCTGTTGATGAAAAAGCGATGGCACAAGCCGCAAACGGCTCGTGAAATAAGCGGAAGACACTATCCCTATATAGGAATATAACGACCCGCCCTGCTGCGTGATGGTGCAGAATGGTGCTTTTTCCTGTATCAGCAAAGGGATGTGCAGAACTATCATACAGCACGGTGGGCGACTGTTGTGCAAAGGAGACGGCGATTATCGTTTGTTGCTCACGGTTTTTGCGTATTGCTCTTTGTTTCCTATCTTTGCAGCGAAACACTAAAGGTGGGTTCTATTAATTCGCTTTGTCAGCTTTCTGAGCTATTTTTGCTTTCAGTCGGTCAGTTGAAGAGTGAGTGTAGCGGGCTACACGACCGATGAATCTTACCGACTGAAGCAAAAAGAGCCATAAAGAGGACAAAAGGTTAAAGCCCCATCTATATCAAACTTAACCGTGGAACTTAATAGAACCACCTTAAAATACGGACTAAATGAAACGTCTTATCCTACCACTGCTCGCCGCGCTTTCCATAGTACTCTATGCCCAAGAACTCCGCGTAATCCCTTATCCCCAGTATATGCAAGCCGATGAGGGAATGTATGCACCTGAGGGTGGTGTGCAAACACTCTATACCGACTTGAAAGGCTCTGACCGCAAAGAACTATTAGACTATATCGCCACCACCTCACTCCCTCTGAAGGTAGTAAAAAAACAGAGCAAGGCACACGTGCGCCTGTTACTTGACGGGTTGGATCCCTCCTTCACCCAACCCGAAGCCTACCGTATTGAGATAACCCCACAGGGTGCCGACCTTTACGCTTGCGATGTGCGCGGCCTCTTCTATGGTTGGCAGACACTCCTCCAACTTGACGGACAGTCTCTGCCTGCAGGAACGGGCGAACACAGCCTGCCGTTAGTGAAGATTTTTGACCAGCCACGCCTGCAATGGCGCGGATGGCATATGGATGTGAGCCGGCATTTCTTTGATAAGGAATTTATCAAGAAACAACTCCGCATGATGGCGCGCTACAAAATAAACCGCTTTCACTGGCATCTCAATGATAATGAAGGGTGGCGTCTGCAGATACGACAGTATCCGCGCCTTACAGATAGCACGGCCTATCGTCCTCAACGACTGTGGGAAGACTGGGGAAACGCAGGACGTAGGTTTTGCTCCGCAAAAGCAGCAAATGCCTATGGCGGCTTCTTTACACAAAACGATATCAGAGATATTGTAGAATACGCTCGGAAACTACATATAGAAGTAGTGCCAGAGATTGATGTTCCTGGACATTCGCGTGCTATTACCGCAGCCTATCCCAACTTGTCGTGTACAGGACGTGCTTATGAAAACGATGTGCTCTGCTTGGGCAATGAAGAAACCTTTACGTTTGTCACGAATATACTCACGGAAGTGATAGAACTCTTCCCGTATGAATACCTTCATATCGGTGGCGATGAAGCCGACCGCAGCCACTGGGCGCGTTGCCCCAAGTGCCAGACGGTGATGCAACGTGAAGGATTGCACGAAGTGAGCGAGTTACAGAGTTGGTTTACCCGTCGTTTAGAGGACTGGCTCACGGCTCATGGTCGCAAGCTCTTGGGATGGGACGAGATTATGGAAGGAGGGCTCTCACCCCGTGCCACGGTGATGTCGTGGAGAGGCGTACAAAGTGGTATAGAAGCAGCCCGCGATGGACACGATGTAGTGATGGTGCCTTGGCAGTGCTATCTTGACAATGCGCAAGACGATCCCACGACAGAGCCTCGCGGAGTAGGAGGGTATGTACCGCTACGCACCACCTATGCATTCAACCCCGTACCCGACGCACTCAACGAAACCCAGTCCACACATATACTCGGACTACAAGGCAATGTGTGGACAGAGCGCATTGCCACAAATAGCCATGCCGAATATATGATTTATCCACGTATTTGTGCTATTGCCGAAAACGGGTGGACTTGGCCCGAAAACAAGTCATGGGAACGTTTCTACACCTTTGCGTTAGACGAAGTGGACTATTTACACGCTCAAGGGTACAACGCTTTCAACCTTGCGGCAGAAAAAGGAGACCGCGAGGAGGCACAAGGTATGATAGAGCATCTTGCTTTAGGACACACGCCTGTTTATACTCACCAACCGTCACCCAAATATCCCGCACACGGCGTAGGAACTCTTACCGACGGCGAACGAGGGAGTTACAATTACCAAGAAGGGCAGTGGCTCGGCTTTGAGAACGAAGACCTCGAAGCCACTATCGACCTTGACAGCCTGAGGGATCTCCACGAAATATATGCCGACTTTATGCAACGTGCAGACCAATGGATATGGCTACCCTCAGCCGTCATAATAAGTGCCAGCAACGATGGCGAGAACTGGCAAATACTCAGCAACGAGCCTTGGCAGGTTGATTACGACGACCCCACCATACGCTTTCAACGCTTTGGCTGGCAAGGCACCACCACGGCACGCTACATACGTTTCACAGCCAAAGCCAGCGGACGCACCGGCGGATGGCTCTTCACCGACGAAATAGTTATAAAATGACAGCCTCCGCACCAAAACTCTTTTATTCCATCAACGAAGTATCGGAGATGTTTGGCGTACCCGACACCACCCTGCGCTTTTGGCAACGCCAGTTTCCACAACAAATATCCCCGCGAAAAACAGCACGCGGCATACGCCAATACACCGCCGCCGACCTCGAGCAAATACGTATCATCTACAACCTCATTAAGGTGCGTGGGCTGAAAATATCTGCCGCAAGGGAACTCCTAAAGAAAAACAAGAAAGGAACACAACAACACCTTGAAATTCTCACACGGCTGAATTTCCTACGTGAGGAACTGATGGATATTAAAAACGAATTGGATAGCATTTAGCTGATTTTGTTGACAAAAGATAATTGACCAAAATCTAACGATTGACTTTTCTTGAAAGCCATAGCAAGGCTCAGCGGTTATAGGCTATTCCGTAATATCTTTCATTTAGACATGGCTAAGAAACAAAAGACCGTGTATGTATGTGATCAATGTGGTCACGATGAACCAAAGTGGGTGGGTCGTTGCCCACAGTGTGGTGCTTGGAACTCGTTTAAGGAAATGACTCTTGCCCCCGAGCCCCACCGTGCCTCCACCGCCGTGGCGATGGGTGTGGCAGCAAATACCATCAACAAGACACCCGTGCGCCTCTCAGAAATTACTGCCCAGGCCGAGCCGCGAATGATCTTGGCCGACCAAGAGTTATCACGCGTATTAGGCGGCGGGCTGGTGGCAGGCTCACTGACATTGCTCGGCGGAGAGCCCGGCATAGGCAAGAGTACGTTGCTGCTACAAACCGTGTTGAGCATCCACGACCGCACCGTACTCTACGTCAGTGGCGAAGAAAGCGAACAACAAATAAAACTGCGCGCCGACCGTCTGGGTAAAACCACCGACAACCTCTTTCTCGTGTGCGAAACCGAGATAGAGCGTCTCTTTGCCTACACAAAAAACCTACATCCCGCGTTACTCATCGTAGATTCCATTCAGACAATCTATAGTTCTGCTCTTGATGCCGCGCCAGGCACAGTGTCGCAAATACGCGAATGTGCCACGCTATTGCTCCGCTTTGCCAAAGAGAGCGGCATCCCCGTAGTACTTATCGGGCATATCACAAAAGACGGTGCCATTGCCGGTCCAAAGGTGTTGGAACACATCGTTGACACCGTCTTGCAGTTTGAAGGCGATCGCCACTATCTCTACCGCCTACTGCGTGTGGGTAAAAACCGCTTCGGTAGCACTCACGAGATAGGCATTTACGAGATGCGCTCCGATGGCCTTCACGCCGTAGAAAACCCCTCCGGACTGCTTCGCCACCCCGACAGCGAGCCGCTCAGTGGCATCGCCGTAGCAGCAGCATTAGAAGGTGTGCGCCCCTTCCTCATAGAAACACAGGCTCTTGTATCAACCGCAGCCTACGGCACTGCCCAACGCTCCTGCACAGGCTTTGATGGCCGACGACTTAATATGCTTCTGGCTGTTTTAGAGAAGCGTGTAGGCTTCAAACTTGCACAAAAAGACGTGTTCCTCAACATTGCAGGCGGGCTACGTGTGAGCGACACGGCTATCGACCTCAGCGTAATAAGTGCCGTACTCTCCAGCAATGTGGACACTCCTATTCCCCTTGGTATATGCCTGACAGGCGAGGTAGGCCTAAGTGGAGAACTGCGCCCCGTCACACGTATCACACAGCGCGTGGCCGAGGCCGCAAAACTCGGCTTCAAACAGATGATAATACCCGCAGCCAACCAAGACGCATTAGAACATAAACCTGCGCACTTAGAAATAACACCTGCCACACGTGTAGAAGAAGCACTGCGTGTACTCTTCGGATAACAAGCAGCACGATGAACAGCCTTATTCAATTACTTAAACAACACGATTGCTCCCTTGTTGTGCGCGACAAGTTTGGCTCGGTAACCACCTACCACCAAAAAGGCGTACGCGACTTAATAGCACTACTCGACAACGCTGCGCACCCCCTTGACAAGGCCTCTGTCGCCGACAAAGTAGTAGGCCGGGCAGCCGCTGCGCTAATGGCTCGAGGAGGGGTGAAGTGTGTGTGGGCAGAAGTGATGAGCCGACAAGCCGTGCCTTTCCTCCAAGCGGCAGGCATAACCTACGGCTGTGCGCATCAAGTAGAACGCATCGTACAATGCCAGGGCGATGATTGCTGCCCGTTAGAAGAAATCACACAATCTGCACAAACAGCCGAGGAAGCCGAACGCTTGCTTAGGACACACTTCGAACAAAGAAGACTCCAACGAAACAAAACAGCAAAACCACAACACACAAACTTATGACGACTACACTCCACACCCTCTCCCTGCGCCACACACGTGCCTTGCTTATTACCACAGCCTTTGTGGTGGGCGGATTGATGCTGCCACAACTATGCCACCTCCTGCCTCAAGGCGGACTCATCTTATTGCCTATCTACTTCTTCACACTCATCGCGGCGTATAAATATGGCTACCAAGTAGGCTTAACCACAGCCATCGCTACACCGATTGCCAATACCCTGTTGTTTGGTATGCCGCTACCCGCTGTGTTGCCTTTCATTCTTATAAAATCCGCTCTGCTCGCACTCTGCGCAGCATATATCGCCCAACGCTTTAAGAGAGTGAGCCTTCTCTTGCTTTTTGGCGTTGTATTTGCCTACCAACTCCTTGGCTCGCTCATAGAGTCAATACTTATAGGTTCGTTCGCCAATGGCTTCCAGGACTTCCGCATCGGACTACCTGGATTGTTGCTACATATTTTTTGTGGATACTTTTTACTCACACTTAATGACTTAAGACGTTAAACTTATGTTTGGACTAAGACTTCCTGAAATCATTGTCATCGCACTTATCGTACTCTTGCTTTTCGGTGGCAAACGTATTCCCGAACTTATGAAAAGCCTCGGACGCGGCGTAAAGAATTTCAAAGAAGGCATGAACAGCGATGTGCCAGCCGACGACAAAACAGCACAAAATGCAGAAGACAACCAGGCTAACAAATGACCTTTTGGGATCATCTTGAAGAACTGCGCTTCGTGCTTATCCGTGCGCTATTGGCTGTCACTCTGTGTAGCGTGGCAGCGTTCTTGCTCGGCGATGATTTGTTTAAGATATTGTTAGCCCCCACCCATAGCGAGTTCCTCACTTATCGCCTTATAGATGCCCCAGCAGACTTTCGCATCAACCTGGTGAACACAGGACTTACCGAACAATTCTTTGTTCATCTGCGCACCGCCTTTTATGTGGGAATACTCTTCTCCTCTCCATATATTATATACGTAGTGGCTAAGTTTGTAGCACCGGGGCTTTATCAGCGAGAAAAAGTTTTGGCGTTACAGTTGGTGTGTGCCTCCTACGTGATGTTTCTTATCGGCACACTCGTCAATTTCTTTTTTGTCTTTCCGCTTACAGTGCGCTTCTTAGGTACATACCAAGTGAGTCCCGAGGTGAGCAATATGCTCACGCTGCAATCGTACACAGACACACTGCTGGGCTTAGGTTTAGTAATGGGTCTGGTGTTTGAACTACCCGTGGTGTGTTTTTTCTTGTCACGCACAGGTCTTCTCACCATTGATGTAATGCGCCGCTATCGTCGCCACACTTTCGTTGCTATCCTCGTTGTGGCAGCCGTTATCACCCCTACGGGCGACCCCTTTTCGCTATTCATCGTTTCACTACCTATCTACCTGCTCTACGAACTTAGCATTTTAGTGATTTCAAAGACCGGCTAACTCAAATTTCGGAAAAGCTAATGGCCTAATGCCCTTTCACGGTTTTCACACTACGTCCGATACACTTTAACAACAAAGAAAACAACGTTCTTTTTCTTCTATGCTCAAACGAACAAGACAAATACTTGCAGCTCTCTTTTTTATTGGCATCACCTTATTGTTGCTTGATACTTCGGGCACACTCCACAGACCTCTCGGCTGGATGCCTAAGATACAATTACTGCCGGCGCTTTTAGCGTTAAATGTCGTCGTTGTCGCTGTGCTTATCGTCCTTACGTTATTGTTCGGGCGCATTTATTGTTCTGTGATTTGTCCGCTTGGCGTGATGCAAGACCTCCTTGCTCGCCTCGGGCTACGCAAGAAACGCACCCGCTATCGCTTCTCTGCGGCAAAACACTGGCTACGTGTCGCTTGCCTCATCGTCTTTGTAGGACTTACCGTAGCCGGGTTCACTGGATTAGCCGCCTTGATTGCACCTTATAGCACCTTTGGGCGTATCGTTACCCATCTGTTTCAGCCCCTTTGGATTGGTGGGAACAACATCTTGGCTATAGGGGCGGAGGCTATAGATAGTTATGCCGTATCCTCGGAGGAATACGTGTTCTATGGCTGGATACCTATCGCTGTTACCGCCACCACATTGCTACTCATTGCCGTTTTGTCCTATCGTAACGGGCGTACGTGGTGCAACACTATATGTCCTGTAGGCACCGTACTTGGCTATCTCTCGCACTTTTCATTCTTTAAGGTTCAGATAGACACCGACAAATGCATCACCTGCGGTCGCTGCGCACGTGGCTGTAAAGCCGCGTGTATTGACACGAAGAACCACCGCGTAGATGCCACACGATGTGTAGTGTGTGGTAATTGTTTTGAACTTTGCAGCACAAAAGCCTTGGTGTATCGTTCGTCGTGGAAGAAGAAAGCACTACAAAAGACAGAGACACCGCAAAGTGTGGATAAGAGCAAACGCGCCTTCCTCATCGGCTCAACGCTCCTTGCAGGCACCGCCTTGGCACAAGAGAAAAAAAAGGTAGATGGTGGCCTGGCTGTTATAGCCGACAAGGTAAGCCCTAAACGTGCCACGCCCATCACCCCGCCCGGCTCACACTCGGCGCGCAATATGTCACAGCACTGCACAGCGTGCCAACTCTGCGTGTCGGAATGTCCGAACAATGTGTTAAGGCCAAGCACTGACTTAAAACACTTTATGCAACCCACTATGTCGTACGACAAAGGGTATTGCCGCCCCGAGTGTTCCCGTTGTTCGTCGGTATGCCCCACAGGAGCAATAAAAAAGATACTCCCGCCGGAGAAGTCAGCCATACAGATAGGCCACGCCGTGTGGATACCTTTCAACTGTGTGCCATTGACCGATGGTGTGAGTTGCGGAAACTGCGCGCGCCACTGTCCCACAGGTGCCATAACAATGATACCCCACAACGCCGCCGATGCCGCGTCTCCCCTCATTCCCGCCATCGACACAGAGAAATGTATCGGTTGCGGTGCCTGTGAACACCTCTGTCCCGCGCGCCCCACCGCTGCCATCTATGTAGAAGGCCACGAAAACCACCGCGAACTTTAATCCCCGCCAGTTTCTATTTACAAAACTATAGTATGACACGCAAACATATAGCCCGCCGTGAATTTCTGAAACGCTTAGGTCTTGGCACCGCCGCTGCCACGGCTCTTCTTTACGGATGCCAATCAAAAGAATCTGCAGAGGCCACCAAGGAATACCAAGACCAACAAGAGCCACCCAAAGGCAAGATGACGATGCGCACCAATCCTACCACAGGCGATAAAGTGTCGTTACTCGGCTATGGTATGATGCGCCTCCCAACCACCGATGGCGGCTCGGCACGTGGTAGCCAAGCCGACATTGACCAAGATATGGTAAACCGCCTTGTGGATTATGCCATTGAGCACGGCGTAAACTACTTCGACACCTCGCCCGCCTACTGCCGTGGAGAGAGCGAACACGCCACAGGTATAGCCCTCGCGCGACACCCCCGAAACACGTTCTTTATTGCTACAAAACTCTCTAACTTCAACGAAGACACGTGGGGACGTAAGGAAAGTATAGAGATGTTTGAGAACTCCCTACGCGAACTCCAAACCGACTATATCGACTACTATTTGCTTCACGGCTGCGGAATGGGCGGTATGGAAGCCTATCGCGGTAGATACGAGGAAAATGGTATGCTCAACTACTGCCTGTTGCAACGCAAAAAAGGACGCATACGCAACCTCGGCTTCTCGTACCACGGCGATATTGCTGTGTTCGACTATCTACTCTCGCGCCACGATGAAATACACTGGGACTTTGTGCAAATAGAACTCAACTATCTGGATTGGGATTACGCCAACGAGATAAACGCTCGCAACACCGATGCCCGCTACCTATACAGCGAACTACAGAAACGCGGCATTCCCGCAGTGATTATGGAGCCGCTACTCGGCGGACGACTGGCAAGCGTGCCAACGTTCCTCGTGGAACGAATGAAACAACGCAACCCTCAGGCCAGCACCGCTTCGTGGGCTTTCCGCTATGCCGGCACGCCCGACGGCGTTCTCACCGTGCTAAGTGGAATGACGTATATGGAGCATCTCAAGGACAACCTACTCTCTTACTGCCCACTCACACCGCTTAGCGATGAAGACAACGAGTTTCTCTACGACATAGCCCGACAAATTGTTGACGTGGAACTCATTCCTTGTAATAACTGCAAGTACTGTATGCCTTGTCCTTATGGTGTGGACATTCCGGGCATCTTTGTCCACTACAACAAAATAAAGAACCAAGGGCGTCTGCCTCTTGACCGGCAGAGTCCCGACTATGCACGCTTGCGCCGAGAATATCTCGTGGGAGCCGACCGTAGTGTGCCACGCCTCAGAGGTGCAGACCACTGCATCGGATGCGGGCAGTGTAAGCCACATTGTCCACAAAATATCAACATTCCCGACGAACTCCACAAAATAGACCTGTTTGCAGAGCGGATAAGAACCAGGAATTAAAATGAGCAATCTTATCCTTTTAAGGCAAGCGGGCAAGCCGTATGCCAGATCGCACGCGGCTCGCGTGCAAAAGGATGCAAGCGAGCCGCATACGCTCCCTGACAGTTGCACCCAGGATGCTCTGCCTGCAACACGGGTATGTTTTCATCACTCCTGTCACTTAAATCATAACCGTAACATCGCATTGAGGAGGGCAAAAGCGGGAAAGAGAAAACAGGTCGGACCGTGTTTAAACTTAGTCCGATTGATTTTGAAATCAATCCGATTGATTTTAAAATCAAAGGCTTTGATTTCAAAATCAATCGGACTAAGTTTAAACACGGTCGGACTATGCTATGAGCGCACGCATCCTCGTCTGCATATAGGAGCGCACACGCGGCTCGCTGCAAAATCCTGCAGGCGAGGATGTCAGTAGAAGCGCACGCGGCTCGCCTGCAAAATGATGCACGCGAGCCACCTACGCTTCCAGAGGGTTACACCTTGGTTGCTATACCTACAACACTGATAGGCTTCACTACTTTCGAAACCTGAATTTCATAAAGAACAACCAGCTGAAATAATCATCAGTAATCCACGCATCATTCGCAAAATCTTCGCTTCGTTCACAAACTGGTAGTTTGCAGTGCATTGTAACTCACGCTGTATCTTGAGTGTCGTTTCAAATATGAGCTGATAAATATTGAAATTTATTGGTGTCCGCTAAAACTCAAATGAGCAAAAATTATCTTCCGCAATGCCGATAAATAGGCGTTGCGGATTCTTTTTTCAAAAAGTAAGCCCCCTAATCGAAGAGCGTTGGTTCATCGGCTGGTGGAGAGTCGGCTTCTATGATTTTGAGCCAGTCTTTTTCTGGCTGTTCGAAGAAAGTGTAGCAGTTGACATAGTACATGAGCATGATACGGAACATGGTCGCGAGGTTGGAAAAGCTCCATGACCTCTTGATACGTTTCTGCATGACCATGAGCAGCAGGTTTGCGATGAGTGTCACCCAGACCTGTATCTTGATGGCGTTTGCGCTCTCACCGTAGAAGTACCTTAGCGGGAAGTTCTGCTTCAGCTGTTTGAAAAGCAACTCAATCTCCCATCTCTTGCGGTATATGGCCACGATGTCCCCCGCTTCCATGTCCATATCGTTGGTCAGCAGCGACACGAGCCTGGCCTTTCCCTTCTTGATGTCCGCATAGGTGATGATGCGTGCATGATGGGCGATGTCCTCACCCTCCTTGACGTGCTTGTGGAAGACGACATGCTGCACTCGGTAGCCCATCACCCCCTCTGGATGCATGTACATAGTATCGCTTTCCGTCTCATAGACTAGGTTCTTCTTCATCTTCGTGACATAGGTCACTTCCCTGCGTGTGAGTTCCTCAAACTTGGCGTAGTCGATGTATGCCCTGTCAAGGGCAACGATGTCCCCACAGGTGTAGTTTGACGGGCGGAGCATAAAGCTGTCGTTGGTCGCAGCCGATGTGAAGCGGATGTCCGACGGGACGCCCTCGTTGGCATGGATGTTTGCATGGACCTTGATGCCTCCTTTCTTCTTTCCCGTCTTAGGATGCCTGCCCACTCCTTTGAAAATGAGGTTGGAGAACAGCGTGATGGTCGTAGAATCAATGATTTGAAGGCGTTTGAGCCATGCTGGAATCTGCCTGCGTCGGCTGTCCGATGAAAGTTCATCCCTGTAGGTGGCATACAGGTCACGATATACTGCCTCAAAGACACTCTCCTTGCGGCGGGCATTGGCATCTGACAGGGTTGAGCGGCGGGGCATCAGGCTGACACCCAGATGTGCCAGCTTACGGGCTTCTGGAAACATCGAGTCCGTAATCTCGCGCAGGGAGTCGAAGCGCTTGATTACGGCATACAGCATTATCACCAGATGCTGCCACGCATCAAAGTGTTTCACATACCGCTCACCACCGTTTTCACGGCTGAAACGAAGAATTTTTGCCTTGTCAAGCAAATTTAATAGCTGACCATACA